>Ga0070741_10001752_pt1 | contig 62869 bp, 53 predicted proteins | sample Coa_R1_4_FD_66440 | JGI IMG/M metagenome (GOLD analysis project Ga0070741, IMG submission 66440) | Surface soil microbial communities from Centralia Pennsylvania, which are recovering from an underground coalmine fire - Coalmine... | ecosystem: Environmental > Terrestrial > Soil > Unclassified ...
TCGCCTCCGCTTCCTCAGCCGCCCTCATGCTTTCACCTATAACCTTCGTTCGTCGAGCAAATCTCAGCGAACGGCAACCAGGGAATTCCCCACTTGTCTCACCTCAAGGGGTCACCACAACTTGCAGGGAATCAGCAGGGAGTTCGATTTTAAGCGTTTCCGGAAGTGAGACTTACAAGCGAGTTTGCGCGTGATTATTGCACCGTGCAAAGCCCCGCAGGGAGGTTGGCAGCGAATTCTCCTCCTGACGGTGGATGTGCGTCATTCTTTATCGGTCGTACATCTCTCTGGCGTGGTGAACACGTCCGAGGGCATCCACAATTCCACATTCTGAAAGTACTTTTCGCAGCGCGGAATCCGCGAGGCATTGCAAGTACAATCTAAGGTCATGAAGACGCTGGTCACCGGCGGCGCTGGATACATTGGAGCGACTAGCGTTCAAGCGCTGCTCGATGCTGGGCACGAAGTGCTTGTCTTCGACAACCTGAGCAAAGGCAACGCTGACGCGATTCCTACTACGGTCACGCTGGTCAGAGGAGAAGTTGGAAATCGCGAGCAGATCGAGGCCGTGCTGCGCGACTACAAACCGGAAGCCGTTCTACATTTCGCGGCATCGATCGAGGCCGGGGAGTCGATGAAGGTTCCGGAAAAGTACTTCCGCAATAACTCGGCCGCCACGCTTACGCTGCTCGAAGCCATGCTTGCGGCGGGAGTTGGGAAATTCATTTTTTCTTCAACCGCGGCGTTGTATGGTGAACCGAAGCGAATCCCTATTCAGGAAGACGATGAACTGCGGCCAACAAACGCGTATGGAGAATCGAAGCTGCTCGTCGAGCGCATGCTGGCTTGGTTTCATCGCATTCACGGATTGCGATATGCCAGCCTGCGTTATTTCAATGCTTCTGGGTCGAATGGCCGTTCCGGCGAGCGCCACGATCCGGAATCGCACTTAATTCCGATTGTTTTGCAAGCAGCAGTCGGGCTACGCGATTCCGTTTCCATTTTTGGCACTGACTATCCGACGAAAGATGGCACTTGCATTCGTGACTACATCCACGTGAGCGACCTGGCGGATGCGCACGTGTTGGCGCTCGAGGCATTGGACACGAGCGATAAGCTCATTTACAACCTCGGGGCCGGAGCGGGATTCAGCGTTCGCGACGTCATTGATGCGGCTAAGGGAATCACAGGCAAGCCGATCAAGGTGGTAGAGAAGAATCGCAGGCCGGGAGACCCTGCAGTCCTGGTCGCAAGCTCGGAACGCATTCGCAAGGAATTGAAATGGAGTCCGAAGTATCCGGGATTGAATGAAATTGTAGCCAGTGCATGGGAATGGATGCAGGCGCATCCGCAACTTTACGCCGAACCAGCCGGCGCACGCCGCTCCTGACACGATGCAGATCGAAAGCTTTCAACAGGAGTTCCAGAACATCTATGGACGGCGGCCGCAGGTATATCGCGCTCCCGGTCGCGTAAACCTCATCGGTGAGCACACCGACTACAACGAGGGTTTCGTGATGCCGGCAGCCATCAACTTTTTTACTTGGCTCGCGATATCACGAAGAACCGATTCGACCATCAATATTCGCTCTCGCGCCTTCACTGAACCCGTAACCATCGTTCTGAACGGTGATCTGCGTCCACGACATGCGTGGTCCGATTATGTGGTCGGCATCATCGATCAAATACGGCAGTCCGGCAAGAAGCTCGCAGGAGCGGACATCCTGATTCAGAGCGAAGTTCCAATGGGTTCGGGACTGAGCTCCTCCGCAGCGATCGAGGTAGCTGCAGGTTTTTCCCTGCTCAGCACCAACCAATACGCGGTGGACCGAACCGAACTGGCTCTCCTCTGCCAACGCGCTGAGAATCTGTTCGTGGGAATGCGTTGCGGAATCATGGATCAATTCATTTCATGTAATGGGACGGTCGATCATGCGCTTATGCTTGATTGCCGCAGTCTGCATTTTCGTCTGCTCCCTCTGTCGCCCGCTTCGCGGATGGTCATCTGCAATACGATGGTGAAGCACGAGCATGCGTCAGGTGAATACAACAAGAGACGCAATGAATGCGAAACCGGGGTCTTGATTTTGCGTGAATTCATTCCAGAGGTCCGCGCCCTCCGTGATGTCTCCGCACGTGAACTCGAGAAGTATCGGGAGAAGTTACCGGAAGTAATTTATCGACGCTGCCATCATGTTGTCACTGAAAATGACCGTGTGCAGCGCGCCGCCGAAGCGCTCGAACAGCACGACATGAAACAATTTGGGGCACTCATGGCGCAGTCCCATGCCAGCCTGCGCGATGATTACGAAGTGAGTAGCCGAGAACTGGATCTAATGGTTGAGATTGCCAACCGACAGCCGGGAATCTTTGGCGCTCGCATGACCGGCGGCGGCTTTGGTGGATGTACGATCAATCTGGTTGAAGCGTCGCACGCTGACAGGTTTCGAGATAACGTCGCGAAGCAATACAAGAAGGCGACCGGTCTGTCGGCTGAGATCTACATCTCAACAGCCGCTGATGGTGCAAACCAGGTTCAATGAACCTCGCGCTGGTCTCACGCTCCCCTCACCGCCGTTGGAATCCATTGCTGCGCGAGTGGGTGTTGGTCTCGCCACACCGTACACAGCGTCCGTGGCAGGGACAGGTTGAGAAGAGCGCTTCTGTAATCAGGCCGAAGTACGATCCTGAATGCTACTTGTGTCCGGGAAATTCTCGGGCGGGCGGACACAAGAATTCTGACTACAAATCCACGTTCGTTTTCGAGAACGATTACGCCGCTCTCGTTCCGCAAGTCCCCACTAGCGAGGTTGACAAAGAAGGGCTGATCCGGGCTCAGGCGGAACGCGGTATCTGTCGCGTGATCTGCTTTTCTCCGCGCCACGATCTCACGATTTCCAACATGGGCTTGGAAGACGTGACGCATGTGGTTCAGGTCTGGACCGAACAGTACCAGGAACTAGGTTCGATCGATTGGATCAACCACGTACAAATTTTCGAGAACCGCGGCGAGATAATGGGTGCCAGCAATCCGCACCCGCATTGTCAGATCTGGGCGAATGAAACTGTTCCCAATTTGCCGGCGGCTGAGCACAGTGCGCAGCTGGAGTTTCGAAGCCAGAATGACCGTTGCATGCTTTGTGAATATCTGGTTTTAGAGCAAGCCAGCGGCGAGCGTGTGGTTTGCGCCAATGAATTTTTTACTGTTGTGGTGCCATTTTGGGCTGTCTGGCCGTTCGAAGTATTGGTGCTGGCGAATCACCATTGCACTGCGCTGGACGAAGTGGACGCGAGTGGACGAAGTGGACTGGCCGATGTTTTGCGACGTATTACATCGCGCTATGACAATGTTTTTGGGGTTCCTTTTCCTTATTCAATGGGCTTTCACCAGAGACCTACTGACGGGCTACCGCACCCTGAGTGGCACCTTCATGCGCATTTTTATCCGCCCCTTCTGCGCTCGGCGACCGTGCGGAAATTCATGGTGGGATACGAGATGCTCGCCAGTCCTCAGCGGGACATCACGCCCGAATCGGCGGCCGAGAGGTTGAGAGCGGCTTCAGAATTACCGCTTGGATAATTTGCCCGAGAGTCGGTCCGGCTCTCGGTTGGTTTGGTGACATTTCGCGATTTTCTTATTTCGCGATTTCATCATCCTGATATTGCGATCGCTCCACGCGGTGTTAACCGCTCATGCGCTTCACTTCGAGTTTCAGATCGAGACGCCGAATCAATCTGAGCAATGAGTTCGGGTGCAAGCCAAGCGATTTTGCGGCTTCGATGTAGCTTCCATTTGCTTCCTGTAATGCCTGCAGGATTACCTGGCGCTTTGTGTCCTTCATCGCGCCGGCATACTTGGTTGCAGGAACGCCGGCGTGTGTGGCTGTCTCGGAGATCGCGTCGGGCAGGTCCTCTACCAAAATAGACTCCGTGGCTCCCAGCACGAGGGCGCGTTCGATTGCGTTCTCCAGTTCCCGCACGTTCCCGGGCCAGTCGTAGTTCGTCAAGCTCAATTGTGCTTCAGGCGACAGTGGCTTGGGGCGCGTGTTGCACTTCTTCGCGGCTTTGCCGATGAAGTGTTCCGCCAAAGACAGGATGTCTTCGCGACGCTCACGCAACGGAGGCATGCAAATAGCGACAACGTTCAGCCGATAGAAAAGATCTTTGCGAAACTTGCCTTCTTCAACTGCTTGCTCGAGATCCTGATTGGTTGCCGCAACCAGGCGCAGGTCGACTTTGATCGGCTTCGTTCCGCCCACCCGCTCGAATTCGCGCTGCTGCAAAACGCGCAGCAGCTTTGCCTGCAGCGGGAGCGCTAGCTCCCCGATTTCATCAAGGAACAGGGTCCCACCCCCGGCGGTTTCGATTTTGCCTTTCTTCTGCGCGACCGCGCCGGTGAACGCTCCTTTTTCATATCCGAAAAGCTCGCTCTCCAGCAAGTTTTCTGCGATGGCCGCACAGTTAATGGGAACGAACGGACCGTTCGCGCGCTTGCTGTTGGTGTGAACGGCATGCGCAACCAGTTCTTTTCCCGTGCCACTCTCGCCCTGGATCAAAACGGTTGCGTCAGTCGGAGCTACTCGACGGATGAACTCGAAAACTTCGCGCATGCGAGCGCTCGATCCCACCATGTTGTGCTCGATGGTGATCTGCGTTCGCAGCTCACGATTTTCCTCCCGCAGCTCCTCCAAGTAGCCGATGTTGTCGAGGGCGAGACTGGCGAGGCCGGCGATGGCCGTGAGCATTTGCAGATGGTTGGCATCGAAGCGCACGCGAGCATCTTGGGTGTCGAGATAAATGACGCCGGCCACTCGGCCAGAGATCACAAGCGGAGCGCAGAGCAGAGAATGCACCGGCAGTTCGGCAAAGCTGGCGCTCTTTTTCAACTCTGTATTCGTGGAAACGTTCGTCATGAGCAAACCGCTCTGTTCGCGGAAAACACGACCAACGACGGTTTTGCTAACTCGGACCGGGACGCCTGGACCACGGCGTCGATCCCATGCGGCAGACCAGGCGATCTGGTCGGAGTCATCGGCAAAACAGAGAAGAGCTCCCCGATCTGCCGGCACCACGTCAAAAATCATGCCGAGAAGTTCCCAGGCCAGCGAGTCGTGATCGCGTAGCTTACTAATGTTCTTGGAAATTAAGAGCAGCGTGTTCAGGTCCCGAGCCACGCGGCTTCCCTGAGCAAAGTTCGTTGTGTGTGAATCGGCCTTGAGATAGACAGCATCTTCCTCGCGCAGCAATGTCTGCGAGCCCTCTACGTCGCCAGACTCCTCCAGCTCGGCGCGACTGCGCGGACCGCGAGCTTCTCCTTCGTGGAGGAAAAAACTAAATACCGAGCTTCCTAATGAAATCTGATCGCCGTGCTGCAGATAGTGCTGAGTTACGGGAATGCCATTGACGACTGTGCCGTGCAGGCTGCCGAGGTCCCGAATCAGGAACTGATCGTCTTCGCGGGTGATGACGCAATGTTGGCGCGACAAGATGGGATCGGCGATGCAGACCAGATTTGTGATTCCGCGGCCAATCGTGGTCTCCTCCTGTTCCAGGGGAACAACCGTTTGTGCAAGTGGTCCGGAATGAGCTACGAGCCTGGGGGTCAGCGCGGTCGGCATCTGCAGGAATGTACTCCGAAATGATTTAGCACACTTCTATCCATGTTTGCATCTGAGCGAGGGCGATTAACCGGTGGGTTCGGTGGCAATTAACCGTTCGGTTAATGAAGCGGTCCAAAATTGGTATCGCCGAATTGTCGAAGGTCAAGTCTAGGCTTCCAAGCTTATGAAATCCAACAGCTTGGCCCTACTGCCCGTTGCAATCCTTATTCTTGCTTCGTGTGGCCATAGGCGTGCACAAAGGCTTGGCACGGAGACGACGATGGCAGCGGAAAAAAATCACAAGCCTTGGAACACCCCCGATTTCGAGCTCAAGTTCCGAGAGGCGATGGGGCGCGACATGACTCACCAGGAACGAGAATTTTTTGGGCTCATGGATATGGATGAAGACGGCGCGCGCGATGAGCAAGCTGGTCCGTCCAGTAGTCCGGATTCCGAGACGTCTCAATTTGCGTGGCAATCGCTGCGACGGGTTACACCTCTGCTCGGCTGAATTCGTCACCTGATCACTTGTGCCAACAAAACGGAGAACTCAAATGCAAACCCCGAACTCGTACGAAGCGAATTGTGATCAGGAACTGAGAGTGCGCTACATCGATGCACACGGCGCATTTCGAGAAGAGCGGCTCCACCTGCTCAATCTCGCAACGTTCATCTTGAAGAACATTCAGCGCGAGCCCGTTTTGGATTCTGAGGAAATGCACGACTCCTACTGACGTTTCCGTAAGAACTCCTTCACCTCGGAGCGACTCTGGCCAGTTGCCAGGCTGGCCAGAGATTTTTTCAATTCTTTTGCATCGCCTCCACTTGCACCAGCGTGCTTCCAATCTCATCCTGGAGGCATCCGGTCAATGATGTCCACAGAAACGTAGGGCTTGTTTGCCGCCGTACAGCTTTTGTATGGAATCCGCCCTCATGTTGTTGGCCGAGGAGCCTTGCGAGCGCGATTCAGACGAAAACATCGCCAGAGATCTTTCGCGGAAAAGAGGCGCTCAGGATGACAGATTAGGAATATAGAGTCAGTTAAGGAACACAACTTTCGCGTATGCTAGTCATTCATCTTCATCAACCGAGGACCTCGTGCCGCCAGTACCACAGCCGCCAAATGTGAAACTCACTGCCACCAGCGACTATCGCGAGAGCTATTCGAACAGCGTGCAAGTGCGAGTCAGCGTGTGGGACTTCTTTCTTGCCTTTGGGACACTCCGCGCACAAACGCCCAACGAGGTTGAAGTGGCAAACTTTCAAGGAATCTATCTCAGCCCACAACAGGCGAAGGCCCTGCTGATGATCCTGCAGCAGAATGTTTCCCAATATGAAAGCGCATTTGGCGAGATCAAGCTCGATCCGCAGTTTGCGCAGCAAGGGCCGGTGAATTAGCCGCGATCGCGCCACAGATGCGAAAGCTTGCGCGAGCGCCCAATCCACAGATCAGTAATCTGCAATTGTTCGCGTTCATTTTCTGCGCGATTTTTCTGCTTCACGCGCCCTTGCTGCGTCTTCCCTATTTTTGGGATGAGGCCGGATATTACGTTCCCGCAGCATATGAATTCTTCGCCTCTGGACACCTGATTCCCCAGTCGGTGCCGAGCAACGCTCATCCACCGCTGCCGGCGATCTATCTAGCTTTGTGGTGGAAGCTTTCAGCATTCAAACCCGCAGTCACGCGCACGGCCATGCTGCTCGTGGCAGCTTTCGCGCTACTGGCGGTTTACAGATTGGCGCGAATGTTGAGCAACAATGCCGTCGCGTCTGCTGTGCTCCTGTGCACTGCGATTTATCCAATTTGGTTTGCCCAGGGTTCTCTTGCGCACTCGGATTTGCCTGCGGCAGCGTGCGTGTTGTGGGGATTGGTTTTTTACTTCAGGAGCCTGCCCAAGGCGATAGCCGAATCAGGTGCGGCAGACTTGGCGAGTGAGCATAAGGGATCGCTGCCACGCTCCGCTGTGGGCGCCTCGGTCTTTTTTGCTTTGGCAGCACTGTGTAAGGAAACCGCGATCGTGAGTCCGTTAGCGTTAGCGGCATACGATGCCGCTAATGCGCTCCATGACCGAAAGTCGGGACGGAGCGCGCGGTTCCTGCGGCCCGCGCTGCTCCTCGTCAGCATCGTCCCACTGGCGCTATGGTTCGCGTACCACCGGCTGCGCACAGGGTTCTTTTTGGGGAATCCAGAGTTCTTTGCCTACAACGTGAGCAGTACGCTCACGCCGCTGCGCATCGCGGTCTCGCTCCTGCTTCGCATATGGCAGATGCTGGGTTACATGACTATGTGGCTGCTGACGCTGGCGACCATCTGGGCCATGCGGTATCCAGCGCTAATGGAAAACGACGGAAGGGAGCGGCGTCGCATTGCACTTGGAGCGCAGTACCGCATTGCTGCAGTTCTTTGCGCGAATCTGATTCTCTTCTCGCTGGTTGGAGGGGCAGCATTGGCGCGCTATCTGTTGCCTACGTATCCCCTTGTGATCTTGATCGGAGTCTCCACGTTACGACGTCGAATTCCGGAATGGAAATGGGCCGTTGCTCTGATAGTGGGCGGATTTGCTCTTGCTCTGTTCTCCAATCCATTTGGCTATATTCCGCCCGAAGACAATCTCTCGTATCGCAGCTACGTCATCCTCCATAAACAAGCGGCGGATTACCTGCAGCAGCATGATCCGCATGCTCGGGTGCTCACGGCATGGACAGCTACCGACGAGCTCACGAAGCCGTTCCTCGGCTACGTGCACCAACCCATGCGGGTTGTAAGAATCGAAAACTTTTCCGTGCAACAGATCGAATTAGCGCGAATGGCTGGAGGTCAGTACGATGCCGCTCTGCTGTTTTCCACCAAGCAAGAGCCGAGTGCTTCCTTGCTCGATCGCTGGCCATGGTGGGAGCACCTCAGCCGCAAATATTTTGGATTTCATCGTGACCTGCCGCCAGAAGTAGCTGCGGAAATGCTCGGCGGCCGAATTGTGTGGGAGCGCAGAAGAGGTCAGCAGTGGGCGGCGATTGTGAGCTTTGATCAGGTGGAAAATGCGGAACTCGAAATCTGTCATTCCGAACCGCTGCAGTTGCGGTGACGAATCCCTATCGCCTACTTTGCAGTTCTAGCCTCGAAGAGTGCCTTTGACCATGACAAAGGAACCGAAAGAACATCAAGGCCCGTAGGGATTCCTCACCGCCAAAACCCGCGGTTCGGAATGACAACAAAAGCGGCTACTTTCCCGTAACGGGAACTTGCGTCGCCTTTGCCAGCTTGACAGTCGCCTTCGCCTGCTTCGACTTTGCTTTCAAAGCTGCCTCGGCGACCGCGGGCGCGGGGCGCTTGCCAAAGTACTTATCGGCGTGCTCCCGCATGACCGGCATCGCGATGTATGGTTTGGAGTAATCGTTGCGTGCGTTCCAGAGCAGGAATCCTATGCCGCCGCGATCACGCGAGGTGCTTACCTGACGCATGATGTAATCCGGCGAATAGCTCTTGGTGCGCCACGCGAATGCCTGTAGCCAGGGACGCAGCACAGTTCCAGTGCTCGCGGTGATGACAGCAAACCGGTCCATCGACTCGCCAATGAAGTGTTCAGGAGCATCGCCTGGAGCTTTGTAGCCATCCATGCCGAAGAAGTGTGATGGATAAATCATGGGCGAGATCACATCGCAGTACTTCGCCATGCGAGTGATGTCTTGTCCGGTGTGGTTCAGATCGACGCTGCGCTGCCAGGCCATAATGCCGAACACATCGAGCGAAACCAGCACGCCCTCAGGATGAAGCTGCTGATAGGCGCGGTCGAGGAAATCGGCGATTACGTCTGCACGCTTCCAGTCAGGATGAGCGGTCTGGAAGTAGAACTTCGCATCTGCCTGATTTCCCTCTGCGGGAAAACGGACATAGTCGAACTGAATCTCGTCTGCTCCGGACTTCGCCACCCACTTCGCCAATTCGATGTCGTATTCCTGAACTTTGGGATTTGAACTGTCGGTCCAAACCAGCTTCCCGTTTTCGCGCCAAGGCTGGCCTGTGGAGCGCGAACGAACTGCCAGTTCAGAGTGATCGCGCGCAATGTGTTCGTCGCGGAAGAGCGCGATGCGAGCGATGGCGTGCATGTTCATCGAGTGCAGGAAGCGAACGTACTTGGGCAGATTCGGAATGGCGCGGCGATTGTGCGGAGCAAGTGGATGCTCGAAGGCAACGTTGAGCGTGCCGTCGCTGTCCTTGATGTCGAATACGACCGCGTTTCCCCCGACATCATGCCAGTGCTTAACGATTGCGATTCCCTTTGCGCTGGCCGCCATCGCGCCGGTCAAATAGATCGCGCGAACCTCTTCGTCCTTCGCCATCGGCACTGAGTGCTCCACAACCGGCTGCGGCTCGATGCTCGGGATCAGGAGCGTCTGCCCCTTCTTAACATAGAGCTGCTTCGGAGCGAGATGATTGGTTTCGCGAATCTGGTCCTCGAGTTCGGCCGCGAGCATGAGCGAGGACTGCGACAGGAAGTGATGCGCAATCGCGCTCACTGGCTCCGCTTTGTCAGGCGTGTAAGAAATCGTATTTGGCGGCAGAGCCTGCGTACTGACCGGCTTCTGTTCGGAAACGGGGGTCGCCTGAGCCGAAGCTTGGGACGTGGCGGCGCTGGTGGTGCTGCAGCCGAAGTTGATCGCGCAAATAAAAGTTAGGAGCGGAATAAACCGCAGGAGGCGTGAGGGGGAAGCGGGTTTCATTTTATTTTTTCGGTGAGTCTCTGGACTCAGGGCGGACTATAGCATTGATTCCAGAGTACCTGCTTCTGATTCGGAAACTTGAAAGTTACTAAAGGGTTGTACTTGAGTGTGGACGAATTTGCGAGGGACACACTCAAAGCTTTCGCGTCAGGCGATTAGCCACAGCCTGTGCAAAACTTTGACGCAACTCAACTTGGCAGTTTATGTATCTGACCAAAAGAACAGTCGCTCCAATAATTGGGCGACGTGTCCCAGGGCTCTTGAGGGACTTATAAATGAAAACCGGTCTAAATACCGCGCTCGACCCCACCCGCCGAGGGTCGGAAGCTGAAGAATTCGACAGAAATCTGCGGCGCAGGATCGTCGGTCAAGACGATGCCATCCAAAAAATGACTGAAATCTACCAGATGTTCTTGGCGGGCCTGAACCCGCCAGGACGTCCGGTAGGCAATCTTCTGTTCCTAGGTCCAACCGGCACGGGCAAAACCCGGGTGGTTGAGGCAGTAGGAGAGACGCTCTTCGGCGACGCAAGAGCCTGCATAAAGATCGACTGCGCTGAATTTCAGCACAGTCATGAGATTGCCAAGCTGATTGGCTCGCCTCCGGGATACCTCGGACATCGCGAAACTCATCCTTTGCTGACCCAAGAAGCGCTGAATCAGTGGCATACAGAGAAGCTCCGTCTCTCACTGCTGCTCTTCGACGAGATTGAGAAGGCCAGCGATTCTCTGTGGCAGCTGCTGCTGGGAATCCTTGATAAGGCAACGCTCACGCTGGGCGACAATCGCCGGGTTGATCTCTCGCAGTGCGTCATCGTGATGACCTCTAACTTAGGCGCTGGAGAGATGAGCGAGCTGATCACCGGCGGACTCGGATTCGGACAGAAGCCGTGCCAGGTCGATGCACGCCTCGACGACAAGATCACCCGCACCGCCACCGAAGCTGCGCGGCGGAAGTTCTCGCCTGAGTTCATGAACCGCATCGATAAGGTGGTTGTCTTCAAGACGCTCAAACCTGAGCACTTGGAGCAGATTCTCGAAATCGAGTTGGGCATGGTGCAGCAGCGCATCCTTCAGGCCACCGGAAATGCGCAGTTTGTCTTCAGTTGCACTCCTCGTGTCAAGAAGTTCCTGCTACAGGAAGGCACTGACAATAAATACGGCGCTCGTCACCTGAAGCGCGCGATTGAGAAGAACGTCGTTTTCCCGCTAGCGAATCTCGTCGCCACTGGGCAGCTCAAGCTAGGCGATTTCGTTCGCATCGACATGCAGGATGGCAAGCTGTCGTTTGTGAAGGAAGCCGAAGGAGCTTTGGTTCCAGTTCTGCTCGAGAAATACGGGCAGGAGATTGGAACAGCGGCGGGCGCTTCGGCGCGAGGAGCAAGGACGGCTGCAGCGAAACGAGACTTCGGACCATCGACTCTGCTCGATAAGTAACAAGCAATAACCATGAAAAAGAAAGGGAAGCCTAACTGCTTCCCTTCTTTATTGCAGCAGGTTTTATTCGTCCACAGGCTGGCTTGACATTCCTACTGCAGTATCCGTGGTATCCGTGCACTCCGTGTCATGTTTTCCTCTTCTGTTCGAGTCGGCGCGTCAGCATCAATCCCAACATACGAAAGTCGCTGATGAATGACCACCATGGATGTCCAAATGTCGCAGGCCTATTGCCTTCAATTAGGAAATGACCCGTCCAAGCGAAACCATAAGCAACAGGGATCCAAAGCAGCGCCCACAGATAGTGGCCAGTAGCGAACGCAATCACGAACACCGCAAGTCCCAGTGCCGTGCCACAGGCATGCATCGCGCGATTGCCCGCCTTCGAATGCTGCTCCAGATAAAACGCGAAGAACTCGTCGTAACTGGAGAACTGAGGATCTTTCATTCAGTCCTCATGTGCCGCTCACTTAACGGACTACGCCTTCCAGCGGTGAACTCGCAGTAGCATACAGCTTCTTCGGCATGCGTCCAGCTAAATACGCGCTGCGACCGGCGATGACTGCGTGCTGCATGGCTTCAGCCATGAGCACGGGATCTTCGGCATTCGCGATTGCCGTATTCATCAGCACAGCGTCAGCTCCAAGCTCCATAGCCACTGTGGCGTCCGATGCTGTGCCGACTCCGGCATCAACAATGAGCGGAACGTCGGTGATCATCTCGCGCAAAATGCGGATGGTCGCGGAGTTCTGAATGCCGAGTCCGCTGCCGATCGGCGCTCCCAAGGGCATAATCGCGCTGGCCCCTGCATCGAGCAGTCTTTTTGCGACCACTACATCATCGGAGGTGTAAGGAAGAACAGTGAATCCCTCTTTGACGAGCGTGCGCGTGGCTTCGATGGTCGCCTGCACATCGGGAAAGAGCGTTTTCTGGTCGCCGATCACTTCAACCTTGACCCACTCCGATAAACCCACTTCGCGACCAAGCATCGCCGTACGGACCGCTTCATCGGCGGTGTAACAACCTGCCGTATTTGGCAAGAGAAAGTAACGCTGAGGATCGATGAAGTCGAGTAGGGACTCCTTGCTGCGATCGAGATTCACTCGTCGCACAGCGACAGTGACGATCTCTGCGCCGGAAGCATCGATCGCCCGGCGAGTCTGATCGCCATTTTTGTATTTTCCCGTTCCGACAATGAGACGCGAGTTGAATGGGCGTCCGGCGATGACTAGTTCGTCCATACTTTGATTGTAAGACTTTGAGGGCATCAATTCTGTCATTCCGAAACGGATGCTTCACGCGTGCAGTTCGCGTGAACAGGAGTGAGGAATCCCTGACTACGCGTGAAACGCTGCGGAAAACGTTCTCGCAGTCTATAGGGATTCCTCACCGCCAGAAAAGGCGGCTCGGAATGACAGACGAGAGATTCTAGCTGGTCTCATTCCACAGAAACGCCAGCTCATCCGCAGTGTCGTTCACAAGCTGTTGTATTGAGACGCCGGCGCTGTGTCCGGCTTTGGTTTCGTAATGCAGGAGCACGGGGCGGTCGCTTGAATCATCAGCCTGAAGTTCGGCGGTCATCTTGCGAGCGTGTAGGGGAGCTACGCGTGTATCTGAGTCGCCCGTATTGAGCATAATCGCGGGATATTTTGTTCCGGGCTTCACGTTCTGATAAGGCGAGTACTTGATCAGGTAATCGTACTGCTCGGGATTCTCTGCTGAGCCGTATTCGGAGGTCCACCAGCGACCGACGAGAAATTTTTGAAATCGAATCATATCGAGCAGTGGATAACCCACCCATATGGCTCCGAACAGGTCGGGACGTTGTGTGAGCGCAGCACCCATGAGCAAGCCGCCGTTCGAGCGGCCGCGAATCGCCAGATGCTTCGATGAGGTGTATTTATTGCTGATCAGATACTCAGCCGCCGCATAGAAATCGTCGAAGACATTCTGCTTCTTTTCAAACATACCCGCTTTGTGCCAAGCCTCGCCGTACTCACCTCCGCCGCGAAGATTTGGCTGGGCGTAGAATCCGCCCTGCTCCATCCACCATGCGAACTCCGGATCCCAATGCGCGGTCATGGGTATTAGGAAGCCGCCGTAAGCGAACATGAGCGTGGGCGCCTTGCTATCGCGCTTCAAGCCCTTTTTCGATGCGATGAACATCGGCACGCGCGTTCCGTCCTTCGAGTTGTAGAAGACCTGCCTTACTTCGTATTCATCGGAGTTGAACGGAACCTTGGGTTTTGCGAACACTTCAGTTTTCCCGCTGGCAATGTCGTAGTGGTACACCGCAGGCGGGATGTTGAACGACTCGAAGGTGTAGAAGCCGTGGTTGGAATTCTCGCGTCCGTGAACTTCCGACGCGGAGCCCAGGGCGGGATAGCTGATCGTGCCGACCTGCTTGCCATCGAGGGTGAAGATGCGGGTCTGCGTGACGACGTCATGGAGGCCAGTTGCAAAGAGCTTGCCGCCAATGATGGAGATTCCGGAGATTACGTCTTTGCTCTCTGGAACAACGGTTTGCCATTTGTCGGATGCCGGATCCGCGATGCTGACCTTTATCACGCGATAATTGTCTGCCTGATAATCAGTCAGAACATACAGGTCGTCTTCGTAATTTACAGGAGTAAAGCGGCTGTCAATGCCGTGAATGACTTCCCGAATTGGAGCATCCGCGGTCCGGAGATCTTTGACGTAGATGTCTTCCCGTTTGGCCGGAACGCCGTGTGATACTCCAATGACGAGATAGCGTCCGTTCTGCGTCACCTGAGCGCTGATCAATTCCATCTGGCCAAACTTCTCGCCATTGAATTCTTTGCCGAAGACGAGCTGATCTGAATCGACCGGCTGTCCGATGCGGTGGTAGTAGACGAGCGTCCCGGTTGGCTCGAATTTTGAGTAATAGATACCCTGCTTATCCGGCGCGAGGCTCACGCTGCCATAGCGGGCACGTGGAAGCACGTCGGGCAGCTCTTTCCGATTTGGGACATCCATCAGATGCACCGTCTGCTCGTCGGCGCCGCCCTCGCGTATGCCGTAGACGAGAAGCTGAGCGTCATCTGAAACATCATTGATGTGAACGGAGGTGTTCTGGTCGGCGCTCAACTTCGTTGCGTCGATCAGTCGATCGTCAGTTCCATGCAGTCCCTTGCGAACATAGATCGATGCCTGATTCTCGTCGGGCAAACGTTTGTTGTAAAAGTACGTGTCGCTGCGCTCGACCGGAATTCCTATCGTTTCCACATGGTGAAGCTCCGTGAGCCGCTTCACGATCTCCGGACGAATCTTTACCTGCGAAAGATACTGCTCGGTGTAGCGCATCTGCTGGTCGATCCAGGCGCGCGTCTCCGGACTGTTCTGATCTTCGAGCCAACGATAGTTATCCGTGAGCGTGTGACCGGAGACTTCGTCGGTCACCGCTTTCACCTCCGTCCGAGGGGGCGGTGGCAGCACGATGCCGTGAGCGCCACGAACTTCTTTCTTGGAGGGAACGTCAGCCGCGACTAAGGCCATGAATGCAATCACAGTGCATGCAAGGAAGATCAGGATTTTCATGCGAAAAGTTGTAACACGAGGCAGAGTCTTTGTGCTTTAAGGCACTGTTCCCCGGGAATGTGATGAGCCTGAGTCATCCCGCCTTGCGCAGTGGTGTTGACTTAGCCGCTCCGCGGGTGGTTTTGGCGCTTCTCATCTTCTTTTCGAGATATTCGCGCAGAGCGACAGCATTGTTGTGTTCGTGGTCATGCGAGCTGTACACCAGTGTCAGGCGATTCGGCGCGTTTTCAATCAGATCATGCCAACTATCGGAATTCGCGCCGAGTTCGGCGAAGTACCGCTTGCGGAATTCGTCCCATTTCTTGGGGTCGTGGTTGAACCATTTCCGCAGTTGAGTGCTGGGCGCAACATCTTTCATCCATGTGTCGAGGTGCAGCGCTTCTTTCTTAACGCCGCGAGGCCAGAGCCGCTCGACGAGAACGCGTTTGCCATCCGATTTAGCTGCCGGTTCATATGCTCGTTTAAGGAGAATTTCCGTCATAAGTACTCCATCCGGCCAAAAGGGCGAAAGGCGATCAAGGCCGCGCCTCTATTGGCGATCTCCGATTGCCATTCGTGGTTGCGTTTCTGCTGGCAATTCCATTTTGGTCACCCGCACGGTTTCGATGCGACGGTCGGTCGAGGCCAGCACCTCGAATCTAAGTCCCTGATGCCCGAAGCTCTCGCCCGGCTGAGGAATGCGTCCGGCGATTTCACTGACCAACCCGCCAACGGTTGTTGCCTCGACGTCGTTGACCTGAAACTGGAACAGTTCATCCAGCTTGTCCAGATCCGTCGCTCCGGAAAGCAGATATGAGTTCTCGTTCTCGCGAACCACGTCGGCTCGCTTCTCGTGCTCGCCGGCGATGTCGCCAACGATCTCTTCCAACATATCCTCGAGCGTGACCAGGCCCGCCACGCCGCCGTATTCGTCAATGGCGATCGCCATTTGCACCTTCTCACGCTGCATCTCGCGGAGTAGCTGGCTCACCTTTTTCATTTCGGGAACGAACTGCACCGGGCGCATGAGGTTGGCAACGGTTTCCGTACGCGCGTCTGCATCAGTGATTTGGAGTATGTCTTGCGCGAAGACGATGCCCTGGATGTGGTCGAGATCGGGATCGTATACGGGTACGCGGGAATGGGGACGGCGCTTCAATAAATCTGTGAGTTGCTCGACCGTGGTGCTGGCCGGAACCGCGAGCATATCCGGCCGCGCCGTCATCACCTCGCGAACGATCTTGTCGCCGAACTCGACAACCGATTGAATCAGTTCGCGATCGCTCTCCTCCAGGATGCCCTCTTCTGTGCCTGCTTCAAGCAGCGCATCCACCGCTTCCGATGGATGCTCCGGCTCTTCAGGTTCTTGAGTATCGGCGAGCGAGGCGACCGACATGCTGAAACCCAGGACGATCGTGATCGGCAATGCCACCCAGATCAGAATTTTCAGAATAGGAATCAGTCGCGCAAGCCAGTCTCCGCGCGTGCGGATAAACAGCACGTAGGGCAGCAGTCGATTGAAAATGACAATGATGAGGACAATGGCGATCGCGGCCTGCGCTATCTCCGCCCAACTCCAACGCCCGTCAAGGAAGGTGGCATATCCGATCAGCAGTGCGATAGCGGCGGTGCAGAGTTGAGCCAGCAACTGCATGGAGAGCGCAACACGCGATGTCCCGAGTCCCATTTTGGATTCGACACGATGCTCGTAGCTGGCGATGTTCTCTTCGAATTCGCGAGACAGGATCTTGCCCTTCTCCGCATAGACGCGCTCGACATACGACACCAGCGTCAGCAGGGCTGAGAGAATGAAGAGCGCGATAACAATGGCGAGAATCATTGCTTTTTAGCCACAGAGGACACAGAGAACACAACAGAGGAATCGAGGCTTTTTCTGGCTTGTCCTCCCTCGCCTCGGTGTCCGCTGTGGTCAATTATTGCTCTTTCGATCAGCCCTGTTGGCAGCTTCAGTTTTGCTCGGAGTTTTCGCTCTAGAGCAGCCATTTCGCCATTGTCGGATTCGTGATCGTGTCCCGCCAAGTGCAGCAATCCGTGCAGCAGAAGAATTTTAACTTCGGTATTGAGCGAATGGCCCAATGTTCTCGCGTTTTGCCGAGCAATGTCACGACAGATGGCGATGTCGCCGGCGATCTTCCCGTTCCGGGCTGCTGGGAATGACAGTACATCTGTAACTTGGTCTTTGCCGCGGAAGTCTCGGTTGAGGCGGCGCATCTTGTCATCCGAAGTGATGAGAACGTTCACTTGGCCGCGAATGCCGACCGCGCGTTGAGCCACACGCAGGAATGTGTCTATTTGGGAATTGTTCGCGGGATGGTCGGGGTCCGCCATAGGGCACAAGGGAAAGGTTACAGGGAACAGGGACTTAGACGCCTCGTTACGCCATTGTCTTTTCTGGCTCGTGTTGCCATTCTCAACATCGTGCCGACCAGTGAGGATTCAACCCTCACAGTTTCTGCTCACCCACGGCTTGCGTCATCCGAATGTCGCGTCATTGAAAGAGCGACGTGCTTCTGTAACGTGTTCCCTGTAACCTCTCCCCTGCTTTCATTGCTCCAAAATCGGAGGTGCTTCCGCTGCCAGTGGCTCGGCCGGAGGTGCCGGGAGTAGCGACAACTGCTGCTCCAGTCGCTGCTTGTGATCATCGTAGGCGCGGATGATACGCTGCACCAGCACATGTCGCACTACGTCGCTTTCATCGAAGTAGTTGAAAGAGATTCCGTTTACACCTTTCAGTACGTCGATGGCTTCGATCAAGCCGCTGCGGCGCGCATTCGGCAGATCGATCTGTGTGATGTCGCCGGTGATCACTGCCTTCGCGTTAAAACCAAGACGCGTGACGAACATCTTCATCTGCTCAGAAGTAGTGTTCTGCGCCTCGTCGAGAATGATGAAGCTGTCGTTCAGCGTGCGTCCGCGCATGAATGCGATCGGAGCGATTTCGATGGCGTTGCGCTCAAGGTAGCGATCCACCTTCTCCTGATCCAGCAGGTCATACAAAGCGTCGTAAAGCGGGCGAAGATAGGGATCGACCTTCTCCTGCAACGTCCCCGGCAGGAAGCCGAGGCGTTCGCCCGCTTCCACTGCCGGACGCGCCAGAATAATGCGGTTCACCTGCTTGTTTACTAACGCAGAAACAGCCATGGCAACGGCAAGATAGGTCTTGCCGGTTCCAGCCGGACCAATGCCGAAGACCATGTCGTTCTTCTCGATGGCTTCGAGGTAGCGGCGCTGGTTCAGGCTCTTGGGCTGGACGACACGCTTTCCGAACGATCGTTGCCGGCCCGTTTCGGCGAGCCCGCGCAACGTTGCGGACGGATCCGAGATAACGATCTTCAGCATCGACCCGAGGTCGCCGTTGTAGAACGTGTAGCCGGATTTACGAAGCTGCTCGTAGTCGGTGAAGACTTGCTCGGCGCGTCCAACATCGCGGGCGGCGCCTTCGATATTTACGTGGTCGGAGCGAAGGTCGATCGAGACATTCAATCCACCTTCCAGCAAGTGAAGGTTTTCATCCCTGGTACCGAACAGGGCCTCCAGATTTGGAGTGATCTCAAGCTGCTTATTCATCGATGGTCGGGGTTCATCCTCCGGGGTAAATACGAGCAGACGGACAACGGCACGCGTTCTCCAGTATCGCGATCACAGTTTTGGGCTGATGAGTCGGGCAGAAGACCTTCGGAATGTCGTCCACGAGCGTGGAGCACATCCATCGCGCGTAGAGTAACCGTGCTTTGCGGCGAAGTCAACAAATAGAATGTCAGTTCCCATTTGCCGCCTCGGAGGCTCAATTTTGCTGCCATTCTGCTCTAAACTTTAGATGCCTGCAGGTGCCGAAAGGGCACTGCCAGTCGTGCTTCCAGTGGCGAACCCGAGAACCATCAACTTGGAAGTTATTCTCGGCTAAGGCAATCCAAAGCTGGATTCCGGCAGGTCGATATGGGACAATCAGTTGGGCACAACCAATGTTTAAGCGACTCCTCAAGCCCGCTCTGATCCTACTGGTTGTGCTGGTGGTGTGCTGGGTGCTCATCTCTCCGGCAGTCGACCTGGAACCCGGAACGCTTCGCTCACTTCAGTTCGTTGCTATCTTTGCGTTCCTTCTTGGCTGTCTCAAGATTTGCGTGCTGCCCCCCGCCCTACAGCTGCAACTGCACCGTCTGGAGCCGATCGAGGGCGTTGCTCTCGATCCAAGACCTCCCAGCGCCAGTCCAAGTTGCGTCCTTCTCTGCTGATTCGTGTCTAGCCATGTTTGCTGAGGCGTTATCTCGCCTCGCGCTGTCCCATTCCCAAAAAAAGGAATCTGATTATGGCCGACACAGCTGTTGCTCGTCCGCAAGGCGATTGCTTCTGCTCTGAAAGGTTCCAGACATTCTTCGCGAGGCTTCGCGCCTGCGGTCGCGGCACTTTGATGCTCGATTACGACGGCACACTAGCGCCGCTTACCCGTCACCGTGACTCCGCACGTCCCTACACACAAGTTCCCGGCTTGCTCGACGGGATCATGAAAGGGGGACGGACGCGCGTAATTATCGTCAGCGGACGGCCAGCAGGCGCGGTGGCCTTGCTCCTGGGTACGCGCCGCATTCCCGAAATATGGGGTCTGCATGGGCTCGAACGAATCAATGCCGTAGGAATCCGGGAAATGCTGCCGTTCTCCGATTCCGATCTGCAGGTCTTGGCAGAGGCCGACATGCTGCTTTCCGCTGCGGGCCTCTCGGAATACCTAGAATTGAAACCGGGCAGTGTCGCCGTTCACTGGCGCGGTCTGCCGGCGCCAAAGAAGAAAAATATCAAGCTCGAAGCTACGAAGATTATGAATTCCCTGGCCGAAGAGTCGGGGCTTGTTGTGCTGGATTTTGCCGAAGGGCTAGAGCTAAGGGTGTCCAGTGCCAACAAGGGAGACGCGGTTCGGAAAGCTCTGGGGGAGCGGACTGCGTCTCCAGCGGTTTATATCGGCGACGACATCACCGACGAAGACGCCTTTCGCGCCATCAACGATCTGAAGGGACTCTCCATCCTGATGCTCCCAATCGATCGTGAGACGAGCGCGCAGACGCGATTTCGTACGCCAACAGAGCTATTTGCATTCCTTCAGCAATGGAAGGAATGCTGCGGAGGCATGCGATGAGTAAAGATCCGCGTCTAATCATCGTCTCCAACCGCTTGCCCATGACCTTTGAGATTGCGCCGGACGGGGTGGAACTAAAGCCGAGCGCCGGCGGATTGATCGCTGCCCTGGGGCCGATCGTCAAAGAATCCGGCGCCGCCTGGGTCGGCGCCACCGGAACATCTTTCGATGCGGCTATTGAGGATGTCCTGGCAGAACTGGCCAACCAGCAATCTCTCATTCCTGTGTACTTGAGCGATCAGGAAACTCATGACTTCTACAACGGCTTTGCTAATGAGATCCTCTGGCCGCTTTTTCACGATCTGCAGTCAAGGTGCGATTTTCAGCCGCAGTATTGGCATTGCTACCGGGAGGTGAACGAGAAGTTCGCCTTGGCTGCCGACTCGATCGCCTTAGACGACGATGTCGTGTGGGTGCACGACTATCACCTCATGCTGTTGGCCGAGGCTTTTCGCGAGGTCTCGATCGCCAGACCGCGCATGGCTTACTTCCACCACATTCCTTTCCCGGCGCTAAATATCTTCCAGAAGCTGCCGTGGCGGGCACAGATTTTGCGCGCACTGCTGCAGTTCGATCTCGTTCTCTTTCAAACCGCGGGGGATGCGGCGAACTTTGTCGAGTGCGTGAACTCCTGTCTGAAAGACGAAGCTCGCGTTGAGCGCTCGCATGACTACCACTTGCTCACGTATTCCGAGCGGGAGACGGTTGCGACCAGCTTGCCGATCAGCATCGACTTCGAATCGCTATCCCATGATGCTGCCGATCCAGCCGTTGCCCGCCTTGCGGAGACACTCAGAACACAGGCTGCCGGCAACAGACTCGTTCTGGGTTTAGATCGCCTCGATTACACGAAGGGCGTCGGATATCGTCTGCAGGCATATCAGCATCTGCTGCGCACCTCGACCGAATTGCATGGCAAAGTCTCGTTCTGGCAGATCACGATCCCGAGTCGGGAATCGATACCCCAGTACAAACGCCTCAAAGAGGAGCTTGAGTCACTGGTCTCGGCCATCAACGACGAATTTGGCACGTGCGATTGGACCCCGGTGACGTACATGTACAGGCATCTCACGCGAACGGAACTGCTCGCCTGCTACTGCGCGGCCGAAGTAGCGATGGTGACTCCAGTCAAAGACGGCATGAACCTGGTAGCCAAAGAATATTGCGCCGCCAGAAACGACAACGCTGGAGTGCTGATCCTGAGTGAGTTCGCCGGTTCCGCTTCGGAACTGGGCGATGGAGCTTTGCTGGTGAATCCATACGACGTAGAAGGAATGGCGACGGCATTAAAACAGGCGTTCGCAATGCCCGCGGTTGAGCGTGGAATCCGCATGGTGAGGATGCGCTCCAGAATTCGTGCCAGCAATGTGTATGACTGGTATGCAAACTTCCGCGCGGCGTTAGGATTCGCCACTCATCATCCGGTAATCGGGCCAGAAAAGAGACCAGTTGCAGAGCGATTCACAACGGCTGCTGGATAGTTCTGAGAAGCAAAGGATAGCCCGTCTGTCCAAAGCAAAGAGGCGAGCTTTGGGCTCGCCTCTTTGCTTTTATGTAGATGACTTATCCGCGCACGTTGACCGTGGAAAAAGCCAGCACCACATGGCCGCTCGCCGGCGCTCCAAAAGCTCGGGCCGGTTCAAAGGTGGTGAAGATGAGCGCATTGTCGATCTTCACCCGCAGCGTGTCGGAGTCGTGTCCGGAGAGAATGCGATAGTCCAGAACGCGCCCGCTGGAATCCACGTTGGCTTCGATCAGCACCGGACCTTCGATTCCCTGAATTTCGTACGGACCAGCCGCCAACCTTGGAGGCGTGTAGAGCGAGGTCGGAATGTCATTTGCCACTTCGGGGAGAGCGAAGAAGCCGATGAGCACACCGAACATGATTACCGCCGTGACCAATCCAGCCGTCGCGGGCAACATGAAGCTGTTAATGGCATGCTCGATGCGCAGGCCAATGTTCTGCCAGGCGCGGGCCATGCTGCGCGAGCGTTCCTGCTGTATGGCAACTTTCAGGCGCAGAGGAAGATCGCTGGGAGCTTTGCGCGTTCCGAGTGAGGAAAGCAGCGCCTGAGTTCGCTGCAGTGAGAGATAGTTTGCGTGGCAATGGCCGCACTTCTCCATGTGCAGCGAAATCGCACGCATCTCATGACCGCTTACGGCCCCGTCCAGATATGTAGAAAACATCGACTTGGCTTGTTTGCAGTCCATCACTTGTTTCCCACCTCCAACGACGCCAACTCCGGCGAAAGTTTGAGCCCAATCTCGCGGCCGACCTGGCGCGCGTAGGCTTCGAGCCGCTTCTTCAGCGCAAAGCGCCCGCGCATCAGCCGCGATTTCACAGTTCCCAGCGAGATTTGCAGAATTTCCGCAATCTCGTCGTAGGAAAGTCCTTCGATGTCGCGCAGTACCAAAGTCGTCCGGAACGGCTCAGGTACTTGCGCTAATTCTTCTTCGACCTTGCTGCGAATCTCTTCGTGCGCTGCGAGATCGAAAGGCGATTCATGCTCATCGATCAATGTGTCTTTCAGGCCAAAATTCTGGCTTTCGTCTTCGCTCGGAGTGCCTTCCATGGACGTCTCGCGGCCCTTGTGACGGAACCACCAACGGCGCTGGTTCGACGCCTCGTGCAGCGCGATGCGGTAGATCCAGGTCTTTAGGCTAGCTTGGCCATTGAAACGCTTGATACCGCGAAAGACCTTGAGGAAGACCTCTTGAGTGGTGTCAGCAGCATCGGCAGAGTCGTTCAAAATGCGATACACCAGCCCATAAACCGGCTGATGGTAATGCGCGATCAGCCATTCATACGCGTTTTCGGAGCCGGACTTCAGTTCGGCCACGATCGAAGCTTCTTCGGCTCGGGCTGATATCGCGCTTGCCAGGTTTGCCAACGTAGTAACTCCCGCCATTCGCACGGCGTTAGGCATAAGTTAGCAGGTCTCCTCGTAAATGGCGATTCGACAGCCTTACGAGATAGACCCCACTGTGCTCTGGAAGGTTCCCGTCTGCCAGCGTGCAGATAACCGACAGTCATTCCGAGCGACTAACCCCGTGAACTCTGTTTTAAGAGAACAAGATTAGAACGCCGGTTGCAAGCTTACTTTCGTTCTATTTTCGATCATTTTGGCTGAGAAGCCGGGTTGGAAGCGGCTGCAGTTGAGGAGGCGGCCTTCGTCTTTGAAGAGCTCGTTTTGGAAGAGCTCGCTGCCGGCTTCTTCCGTGATTTCTTCTTCGGCGCAGGCGCGGGCTCGGTATCGTCAATGATGATCTTCTTCGGAGGCTCCGCGGCGGCCTTCGCGGCAGCCTGCTGATATGCGGCGATACGGGAATCTGCCGAGGCAGTCATCTGCGCCAGGAGGTCGCCATACGCCCGACGGTCGTCGTCAATGGCCGCAACATGGGGCGCAATTACCTCGTATTCTTCGCGTTTCCCAAAAGCTCCGGCAGACTCGGCGACGTTCGCGAGAACGTCATAAAGAGCGTTGATGTTTCGGTAGAGCTTGAAGTTCGCGCCCAGGCTCTGCGGAGCAGACCGCACCGCAGAGATGAGGCCCGGCAGCGCATTCGTGATATTCCGCTGGATTGACTGCAAGTTATCTGTCGCCTGCGATTTAGTCGAAGAATCCGTCTTCCATTTGTCTATGCGCAATTTGCCCAGATCGGCGCTCAAGCCAAGCGTCTCTTGCTGGATTCTGCTCAGCAAAGTTCCGGGATCAGGAGAATTCTGCGGAGCTGGAATGGTGTTTGCTGGAGCAGGAGATAACGGAGTTTGAGCCTGAGATAATGGAGCAACGACTGCGATCAGGAGCAGGCGAAAGAGAAGCTTCATCAGCCTTTAGCATACTCCCGAGCGACTTTCGCTCACCACTTGCGGTCCCGAGGATCGAGAGCGGAGCTAGCCGATTTACATTCCGCTACGGAAGTGAATGATCCTGCGGCGGTCGCGTTTGGAAGGCCTTCCGACCGGAGCAGGAGTGAAGGTTTTCAGCATTCGACGTTGTTCTGCAGCCTTCAACCGCGCTTCGCGACTAGCGTCGGTTTCAATATAGAGCGTCTGCGCAATAGAAGCCGGACCACGAACATCGATCAATACTCGCACTTCAATCTCAAACTCCCCACCCTCAGTCTTGATTTGAAACAGATCGCCGACGTGCACCTCACGAGCGGGTTTTACCGGCTGCCGATGTGCTTCCACGCGGCCCAGTTCGCACGCCTTCGCCGCCAATGCGCGACTCTTGAAAAAACGCGCCGCCCAGAGCCATTTATCGATTCGTACACCAGTCATCGAAGTAGAAAACCTTAGTCGAATCGATCTTGCAAGATATCGTTCTGAATCCGTGAAATCCGTAGCATCCGTGCGATCCGCGTCAAGTTTCGACTCGTGCCGTCGAGGAGAATGGTGGACCTGGTCGGGATCGAACCGACGACCTCTTCCATGCCATCGAGTGCAAATGGCCGGAGATTGATTTTAAACCAGTTACCTACCGGAGGATTGGTCAAAAACGGGTATATTGGGCGATATTTCCGGCCAATTTCCGGCTAAATTTTCAATGTGCGAAATCACGGAGCTGCATGGGCGGGCGTCCAGCAGCATGAAAATTGTGTCAGAGAATCAGGTGTGTCTCGATCACTCAACTATTGTTCCCTTAGTTGCTGTGCATTTGGGCTAGAGGCATCGATGGTCTTCGCGCGAATCCTTAGAAGTGGTCCCATTTGGCCAAAATCTAAATGCAGAAGTGATTAGAGCATGCCGACCCAGGGAGGTTCGCGCTCCAGGCAAAATGATCGTTTCCCAAAAAAGTCAGCCGCAAAGCTTACTTCGGATTTTGGTTCGCTCGACACCTCAAGCTGACTAGCGATTGCCAACGCTCTTGGATATCGCACCTGAAGCTATAGCTCGTACAGTGAAGCTGCGACTCGTTTGAGCCCGTGATCTCGGGCGAGAAAGTCGAGATGAATGGAAGTCCAGTCGGCGAGAAAAAAATCTTCATTGCCGTTTCCCGCATAGGTTTTGAGATAACCGCCACAATTCTGACAGGTGTCAAGTCGTAGTCCGTGCTCTCCTTCAGCGACTACAACTGTGATCTGGCGATCGTCATTGTTCTGGCAAAATGGACATCCCGTTCGGTGGTAGCACCAGCGCGTTCCGCAGAAAGTGCAGGAAAGGAATCGGCGGCGTGATGGATCGGTGGCGGTAAGTTGCGCCATGCAGGGCGGCGATCCGCAGCCCGGACAGTAATTGCGAAGCCACTTCTCTTCGTCGCGCCAGTTGGCAAATGAATCTAGCAGCAAATGGAAGTGGCAGGCCAATATCGTCCATCCTAGATAGCGAAAAAATCCAGAACACGGAACGGCAACCGGCTCTTCCTGAAGCAGCGAGACCAGGGCTAAGTAAGACATGGTCGAGTCGCGATTCAGTTGCCCGAGCAGTACTCTACTTTCTGCCGCGACCCTCTCTGACAAGGGAATCGCGGCCATCCGGTCAAGAAGCGCTTCCAACATCTTCCCGGCCGCTACAATGTCGAGCTCCACGTCGGAGCTCAAGAGCAAGGGCACTCCTGCGTGGAACTCCGGTGCATACTTGTCCCATACTGGAACCGCAAGGTCGCCCTTTGGGAGCGCTCTCGTGAACGCGGTTACTTCCGCATGAAGATGGGCGAGGGGCGCTAAATAAGGATGCTGCGTTATCCAATCGGCTTGCGTCATGCCGATGCCCTTTGTGCCACTTCCTCTCTAGCAAGCAGAGGCACTACCCGCGCTCCAAGTCCGAACAGGAAAATACTGGCGGCTATGAGTCCGACCGATATTCCCCATTCAAAAATTGTCGGGAAGTAACCTTGCGGGGCAGTTTGCGGCATTGGTCCCTTAAGATTCATCGCCAGCAGAACGACGTCAACTCGGTTAAGGATTACTCCACTCGCTGTAAGAAGCGCACCGATAAAGAGTGTCCTTGGATTGGCGCGCTGACCCTTAGCTGCCATCAGAAAGAGTGGCACGATGCCGCCCAACACAATCTCTAGAGCAAACAACGCGCCTAGCTTTCCAGTGAAAGCTCCGGCTAGCTGCCCTCGAACCGTCATGTCGATCAATCGGAACAACAGATAAACAAGGAGTGACCAGAATGTGATGTTCCCCAGGGCCGCTAGTTGTGTGACTCTAAGCGGGCGATTCCACGCTTTCGCAATCCACATTTCGATCAGAATCACAACAGCTGTTCCGGCCGCAATGGAGGACAATAAAAAAGAAATCGGCATCACCGGAGACCACCATTGCGGTGCGAGCTTGTCAGGCATGAGCAAGAACAATGAACCCAGCGAGCTTTGATGCATCGTTGACAGAGTCACCGCAGCGATCGCGAGCATAATGGGGTCAGACTTCTTTCCTTTTGCTCTGAAAGCCCAGGCGAGCGCAAAGAATATGACTGCGGCAAATCCTGCATATGCCAATCGTCGCGAGAGCAGATATACAAAGATGGTCAGCGCACAAGCGACGTAGACACCGGACCAACGTCTCCAGGCGTCGATGGCCCTCTGCAGTCCCCAATGTTCCAGCGGAACCGGAAGGAATTCGAGCAAGAGTATGGTGACGTATAGCCCAACGCACCACGATACTTCGAACATAGCTGAATGATCAGGAGATTGCAGCGCAAGCTGATAAGAATTCCAAGGGAGCCCAAGATCCGCAAGCAAGGTAACTAAGACGAACGAATAACTCAACAGGCCCATCAGTACGGCTGAACGGCCCAGTGAATACAGATCTTTGCGCTGAAATACATAGATGAAGCCGGCTGTTGCAAACGCACCAGCTGCAACAGCGATCCAGACCAGATCAAAAAGAATCCATAACCCCCACGGATACGTGTTAGAAAGGGCCGTGCTGCCACCGAGGCCAAAGGCAAACCTTACGATCATGGAAATCACACCGAAGGCGATGAGGGCCAGAAGAAACTTGTTAGATCCGGTTAGCAGCTTGTGCTCGAGTATCTCGAATTGAGGATGATGATCGTGTGATCCTGACGCAGCCGCTACTGCTGGTACTCGTTTTCTGAAGAAGTTGTAAACTCCTCCCAACATTCCGCCCACGAGCATCACGGCGGGGGATACGGCGCTAAGCGCTACTTTAGAAAACGCCGGATATGGCTTACTTCCTAAAGTGGGGAATCCCAATTTGTTGAATGGAACCGGAGAGAGATATAAGACGCTGGTTCCGCCTGCTTCGGTCTCTCCATAAACGTGGTCCACGTATTTTCCGGGCTGCTCTGAGATGCGCTTATGCGCTTCCTGCAGCATGTCGTCACGAGTCCCGAAGCGCAGGCAATCAGCAGGACACGCCTTTACGCAGGCCGGCACTCCAATTGTTTCGCTATAAGTTTGGCTCTCTCGTTGGCTGAGCGCTTCATCGTTGCGGGCTACCGGGAGCGGTTGATCGGCTCTGTCTGCGCAGTGCGTACATTTTTGTATCTTCGGAGCGAGGGAATCCCACTGTGCGGTTGGTACTCCCCACGGACACGCCCACACGCAGTAACGGCAACCGATGCACTTGGTCGCATCGTAAGTAACTGGTCCGTCAGGCTGACTCGACAAGGCTGTCGTGGGACAGGCAGAGGCACACGCTGGCTCGAGGCAGTGCAGGCACCGACGCATGCTAAAGACGTAATCCAATCCTCCGGGCGCATCGTCGTTCGGCAACTCATGAAAGGAGATCAGAGTAAGAGTTTTTGCACTTAGAGTCGCCGGATTTTGAAATCCCATGTAATCCTGGAACTCAGTCTGCTGTCCATCACGCTCGTTCCACTGCTTGCACGCGACCTGGCATGCACGGCAACCGATGCACTTCGTGATGTCGATCAGCGTCGATTTGATCGGAGTCTCAGGTGTGCGCTCAGTCATGATCTTTGCTCGCGCTCTCTGCCCTTCGGTATGTCGGATTTATCCGCCTTTATCACATTGACTAAGCAGGCCTTGGTCTCCTGAGTTCCTGCGCCGGGATCTACAGCATCAATGGTAAGGTGGTTGACGCTCGGGCCCGTTGAGAGCCCGCTATATCCCCAGTTGTATGGCATCCAGACGATGGTGACTTCCTGCTCGTTGATCTTCAGAGTTTTCATCCGCCGCGTGACGAAGGCTTTTACAGTAAGTTCTCCGCGTGCGGAAGAAACCTTTACCCAATCTCCCGTTCTTACTCCGAGCTTCTGCCCGAGTGTCTCAGGAATTTCGACCACAGGCTCAGGAATAAGTTCATTGAGCCAGGGAATGTTGCGCGTGGTCGATCCTCCACACCAATGCTCGGCGACGGTTGACGTCATCAACACATATGGAAACTCCGAAACTTTACCGATCGGCTGGTGTGACTCGACACGCGGATACTTGAGCACTGGGTTGTGCTTCACCGCTGGGTGCAGCAAATTCTCAACCGGACTCTCGACTGGCTCGTACATCTCGGGCAGCGGACCGTCTTTGGGAACGTAAGCGACATCGCGAGGAATATGCGGATCCTTTGGATCAGGATCCTGATACACCGCCGCGAACAGGCGCCCTACGCCTTCCGGATTCATATGGAATGCTCGTTGCCCGTTCGGCGTATTCGGTCCGTCGGTCAGCGAAGGAACATCGGGCAGATCGTACCCAGCCCAGCGCTTGGCTTTCTCATCCCACCAAACAATCGGTTCTGATCCGGGATATGGTTTGCCGTGCCGGTCGCACGAGGCGCGGTTGTACAGAATGCGCATGTTGTTCGGCCAAGTCCATCCAAAGTTGGGATAAAGCCCGAGGCCGCCGGGATCGGTTCGCGAGTCGCGCCGCTTAGAGAGATTTACTCCGCCACTGAACACTCCTGCGTAAATCCACGCGCCGGAGGAGGTGGAACCATCCGCTTGCAGATCAGCCACACGATTAACGAGATCACCCGCCTTCAGGTTCGAGTTCGGAAGATCGCGCAATGCGTGACCGCTCATCTCGCGCAACACATCCTCAGCAGTGGTGTAAGTCCAGGAACAGTTTTTAATGATGTCGTCTTTCGGATCGCTCGAATCTTTCACCAGTTCCCGAACTCGGCGAAATATCAGATCGACAATCGCGCCATCGGGTTTTGCTTCTCCCGGAGGCTTTACCGCCGCGTGTCGCCACTGAACCATACCTCCGGAATTCGTAATCGTTCCGTTCTTCTCCATGAAGAAGGCGGCGGGCAATAGAAGGACCTCGGTAGAGATCGACTTCGGATCCACACCCGGTCGACGCCAGAATGTCGCTGTCTCAGTCTCCCAGATCTCCTGTACCACGAGCATCTCGAGCTTCGACATTCCTTCGAACGTCAATTTCAAATTGGGCATAGTCACGGCGGGATTCTGGCCGACGATCCAGAGCATCTTCATGCTTCCAGCGAGAGCGGACTCGAAAATCGACATGGTGCCGTAGTCCTTTGCGGCGCTTCGCTTCGGCAGCCAGGCGTAAGCAAATTCGTTGTCGGGAGTAGCAGCATCGCCATAGAACGCTTTCAGCGTATTGATCATGAATTTGCGATCGCCAGTTCCGTTTTTCTTGGTGTACTCGGCAAGGGTGGGCTCGGTGTGTGCCGGATAATTCAGATAGCCAGGCATGTAGTTGTTAAGGACGCCCATATCGCACGCCCCCTGCACATTCGGCTCGCCTCTGAGAGCGTTCACTCCGCTGCCCGGCTTCCCGACATTGCCCAACAGAAGCTGCAAAATCGTGAATCCGCGGATGCCTTGCACTCCGGTTGTGTGCTGCGTCATTCCGAGCGCGTAGAGGATTGATCCAGGCCGGTTTTTCGCCATCGTCTCGGCGATCTGCTGTATTTGGACCGCTGGAACGCCGGTGATGCTCTCTCCGGTTTCGAGCGAGTAGCGCGAGACAAATTTCTTCAGTTGGGCGAAGACACAATGCTGGTCATCTAGCCCTATCGCAACACGAGGTTTGCCCGCTCCATCAAGCTGGTAACCCCACGTCGAAGTGTCGTACTTATGCTTCTGCTCATCGAAGCCGCTGAACAGTCCGTCTTTGAAATCGAAGCTCGCATGACCTAAGTAGAGCGCATTAGTATGTGTCTTTACATAGTCCTCGTCATAGAGTTTCTGGACGATGACGTAATTTATCATTGTGTTGAGAAATGCAGCGTCTGTTCCGGGACGTATGCGCGCGTAGATATCGGCGGTGGCCGAGGTACGCGTAAATCGAGGATCTACGTGGATGATCTTCGCCCCATTCTCCTGCGCCTTGCGGATCCACTTGAACGCCATCGGATGGTTTTCCGCGACGTTGCTTCCTTCCACCAGAATCGTTTTACAGTGCTGCAAATCGATCCAGTGATTGGTCATTGCCCCTCGTCCGAACGCTGCCCCCAGACCGGGGACCGTGGGGCTGTGTCAAAGCCGGGCCTGATGCTCGACGAACGCGGTGCCAAGCAGCCGTGCTGCTTTCTGGAACAGGTAGCACTCCTCGTTTGTGTTCTGCGCGCCGCCCATGAATGCGATCGCATCTGTACGGTTGACTGGAACATCGGCGTCACCGAGCTTCTCGGTGGCGATCCATGTCTCATCGCGCGTCTTGCGAATTTTTTGTGCAACTCGCTCGATCGCGTCATCCCATGAGAGTTCTTGCCAGTCGTCGCTTCCAGCAGCCCGGTATTGTGGTTTCGTGAGTCGCTTCGGAGAAGCGTGGGTTGCGAACATCGAGATGCCTTTAACGCACAGCGATCCTCGATTCACGATGTGGTCGTAATCGCCTTCCATGGCGATGAGCTTGCCATCGCGAACGGCCGCAATCATGCCGCAGCCGCAGGAACAGAAGTTACATGACGTCGTAAACTCCTTCACGTTTGCCAACTTAAACTTCTTAGTTGCAGCGCGAACCTCCGACGTGTCGATAAGCCCATCAAGCGCAAGACCTACTCCCCCACCGAGCGCCCATTTGAGCAAATCTCTGCGGTTGAATGGCTTCGCATTTTGCTCAGCCGATCCCGATTGAGGGTCTTGGGTCGAAGTAACATCGGCTGTATCTATGCGTGATGGAATCATGACGTCTGGGATTTGTACTCGGCCACCATTCTTAACTGACATATTTCCCGCATGTACGATAGTGGCGGCCGCAACAGCGAACACCTGTCATTCCTGCCAGTGGTGACCTTCTTCGCGGATATCTAGGCTGTCAGTTATTTCTGGCAGTATTTCGACCTAGCTGGGTGAGGTACTCTTCGCAGTATAAGTTAGCCGCGGAATACTTCAGATCGGGCACTCTCTAGTTTCTCGATATCACTTTGCAGGACGAGGCCGGATGACACGAAGACAGATTGGACTATACGGAGTGATCGTTCTGTCTTCAATGCTCGCCGTCGGAACTTCTGGGAAACATCCGAAGCAGGATTCTGGGCAGCAGACTAAGCCTACTACTGAGCTCGCAACGGAACACGACGTTCTCGACAATCCCACCGATGCATCACTATATGCCGGCACGGATACGTGCCGAACATGCCACGAGGAGATCGCAAACAGCTACGATCATGGGCCACACTGGAAGACGCTGCTCAATCATCGCGGCGTGCAATATCAAGGTTGTGAGGCCTGCCACGGTCCAGGCAAAGCGCACGCCGAAGCGGGCGGAGACGTCACCAAGATCATCAGCTTTAAGGCGCTTTCGCGCGAAGAATCCAGCAAACGGTGCTTAAGCTGCCACGAACTCGGTGAGGAGCACGCCAACTTCCTTCGATCGGAGCACCTCAAGAACAATGTAGGCTGCATCGATTGCCACTCTGCTCATCATCCCAAAGTGGAACGAGCTCTGCTGGTCATGGCCCAGCCAATGCTTTGCTACGGCTGCCATGCCGAGGTAAAGCCTCAGTTTTCTAAACCATATCACCATCGCGTGAACGAAGGACTGATGACATGCAGTAACTGTCATAACCCGCACGGTGGATTCTTAACGCGGCAGCTGCGCACCACGGCAGCTCAAGACCAGGTTTGCTTCACCTGCCATACGGATAAGACTGGCCCGTTTGTATTCGAGCATGCCCCGGTGAAAACCGAAGGATGCGTCGTTTGCCACACGCCTCATGGTTCATCAAATCCACGACTCTTAAAGCGAAGTCAGGTAAACCTGCTCTGCCTTGAGTGCCACACGTTGACGGTAGATTCCGCAGCGCCGGGAATTCCGTCGTTCCATAACCAAGCGCAAAAGTACCAGGCTTGCACCATGTGCCATGTTGCCATTCACGGATCGAATTCGGATCGTGTCTTTTTCAAGTTCTAGGAGCTATAAGTGGCGGCCATGTTCACGCAACATTCGGTGTTCCGAACCAAGCGAAGGATTTTCTTCTTGGGAACACTATTGCTATGGTCGTTACGTCTCTGGTCACAAGAAGCGGCCAGCGGAACCTCAAGTGCCGAACAGCAGAGCACGCCCGGCCTCGCCGTCGATTCAACTCGAAAAACTGTCGATTTGCCAGGTTACGTTACAACTGGAAGCAATGAAGGAAAGCAGCTCGGAGACTACGAGGTTCGGCAGACTTTTGAATTCGGTGGACGCGTCGCCGATTTCAGCGGGAGCCGCAGTATCTGGAGTTCCTATGTGAACGTAGACAGCGGACCGCGTCTTCTCGAGCAGACGCTCGATCTGCATTCTGCCGCTCATACCGGCCTACTCTTTGACGATCTCACGCTCGCAAACTTCGGTTATGGGGGTGATCCGAACAACGTCACCCGGCTACAGATTCAAAAAGGCTCCCTCTACAACTTTCAAGCAAGCTTTCGCAGGGACAAGAATTTCTTTGATTACGATCTACTCGCCAATCCACTGAATCCGCCCGATTCAACGCCGAACCGGCCGGTCCTGACTTCCCCGCATCTTTTCGAAACCACCCGCAGAATGATGGATTACAACCTCCATCTCTTTGATCAATCACCAGTACAGCTACGCTTTGGCTACGGCCATTACGTGAACGACGGAACCGCGTACAGCTCCATCCACGAAGGAACTGACGCACTGCTGGTTCAGCCGACGCAAAATAGAAGCGACAACTATCAGGCAGGAGTGTCATTTCGAATCCTGGCGCGTACGAGCCTGAATTACGACCAGTTCTATACCCGTTATAAGAATGACTCGTCGTGGCAATTAGCGGGATTGCCGTTTGCGCTTCCCAACGGCACTGGTGTAGATCTCGGGTTGCCCTTCAACACCGTAGCCGGCCAACCATGCTCGACACCCATTCAGAGCAGTGGAGCTGCAAACCCAACCTGCAATGGCTTTCTTTCCTACACGAAGTTCAGCCCTGTCCGGAATTCGTATCCGGTGGAGCAATTCAGCTTTACGAGCGCCTATTTCCAGAGGCTGGACATGTCAGGACGCGTGAGCTACAGCGGCTCTGAGAGCGATCGTTCCGACTATCTAGAGAACTTCAACGGGTTCACCTCGAAGAGCAACCTGCGGACTTTTACTCAGACGGGTCCAGCCGAAGCACGCAGGATTAACACGACAGTCGACTACGGCCTTACGATCCACATTACAGATAGGTTCCGCATCGTTGATGATTTCCGCTTCTCGAATTTCCGCATTCCAGGAACATGGGCGCCGCTGGAGAATGATTTCTTTGGCGCTAATTTTCTCACCACGCCAAATACGTATAATCCTGCGACTTGTCCGCCTCCTTTCACGGCGGCAGCCTGCCCGCAACATATAAGCAAGTCTGGACCCGACGTAATTCAGGCCGCAGTCAACAACTTCATCGGCCAGGACTCGAAGATCAACACCTTCGAGCTGGAGTACGATTTCAGCAAGAACTTCCGTGCCCATCTTGGATATCGCTATCTTCGTCGAGACATAACCAATCGTTTTTCTTATATCGAAGCAGACACTTTTTTCCCTCCCATGAATACGCGTGGAGGTTGTACGCAGGTCGCCAACAATATCTGCACACTGACGAATGCAGTACTGAACGAGAGCGATTTCACCGAAATTAACGGGCACTCGGCATTGTTTGGTATCTCGGCGCATCCTCTGACTAATCTGCGAGTCACGTTCGACAGCGAGTTCTACTCGGCGGACAACACCTTGACTCGCGTGGTACCAAGGCAATTTCAGAACTATTCCACACGGGTGTCATACAAACCCAAAGACTGGCTCGATTTTGGATCGGCCATCGTAATTCACGAAGGTCGAAACAACGTATCTGACGTTGGACATCTTGACCACAACCGCAGCTACGGATTCACCGGAACTGCAACTCCTAACGACAAGTGGTCGCTGGATCTGCACTACGACTACAACGACGTCTTCTCGCGCACGAATATCTGCTATGTTTCCACGCCCTCACCACCATTGGCGATCAGCTGTGGAGGCTCATTCATTTCGGGATTGTCGTTCTACACCGAGAACGCCCACTCAGGCGGCGGAGGGCTGCTCTTTCATCCTGTGCCACGGGTCAGTGCCGGTATTGGATACACCATCACCAGCAGCGTTGGAAACACGCTCATCCTTAGCCCAAGTGCTCCGCTGGGGCCGCTCAGCTATAACTACCACTTGCCTTCGGCAACGCTGGCAGTCGATCTCAGCAAACATTTCACGTACAAGACCGGATGGAACTTTTACGGCTACAACGAGAAGTCTGATTCCGGGCCGACGCTGCCGCGGAGTATGCGCGGCAATGTATTCACGCTTTCCATGCGCTACCAGATGTGAACTTTGAATGAAAAAGGGAGTTACCCATGAGGCCATACCGCTTAATTGCTTTTGGAGTCGTGCTGACCTGTATCGCAGCAAATGCATTTAGCTCCGATACAAGCGCACATCTTTACAAGTCCAAGTGTCAGGGATGCCACGGTGCGGCCGGCAAAGCTACTCCGATGGGAAAGAAGATTGGCGCCAGAGATTTTCAAGATCCCGACGTCGCGAGTATGTCTGAAGACGAACTTGCTACCGTGACCAAAAACGGAAAAAACAAAATGCCTGCTTACAAGGGCAAGCTTACAGACCAGCAGATTGACGGTTTGGTGAAGTACATCAAAGCCATGAAATAAAGAGTCCTGAGAGGAAAGCAGTGCCGACAGGGTTCATCTATGCTGTGCTTATCGTCACGATCGCCATTGTGGCGGCTGTGGCGCTGGCGCCCGGCATCACGATCACGCGAGGTGGGAAAATACTTGCCTTCCTGGCATTTTTCATTTTCCCGATTCTGGCTGCTTCGCTCGGTTATCAGGAGCATATGGAGCGCTCGAAAGAAACCTCCTTCTGCTTGTCCTGTCACCTCATGGAGCCGTACGGACGGAGCCTACATGTAGACGATCCTACGTGGCTGCCAGCCTCTCACTATCAGAATAACCGTGTGCCGCGTGACCATGCTTGCTACACCTGCCACATGGATTACGTGATGTATGGTTCCTTCAAGGCAAAGTGGCGCGGATTACATCATATTTATGCCCAATACCTTCAGAATCCACAGCCACCGTTGCATTTGTATCACCCTTATAACAACCGTGAGTGCCTGCATTGCCACGAAGGATCGCGCAACTTCGAGGAAGGCGCAACCCATAATGCCGATCCACAGATCATGGCCGACATAAAGAGCAACAAAATGTCGTGCATGTCTTCGGGCTGTCATGATCAAGTGCACAATACCGCAACATTAGATCAAGTGAAGTATTGGAACGAAAAATAGTATGGAACTTACAACAATTAGTCTCACTCAACGCTTGCGAATTGCAGGCATTCTCATAGTCATGGGGCTCATCGTGGAGTTGTTAACCATTGCCTGGAATAATCCCATTGCCTTCCTGGTATTTCTCGGTGTGGGGGGCTTGCTGATTTTCGTCGGCATGGTCGTTTATTTGTGGTCGCTTGTCTCACAAGATCAACAGCCGCCTTTGATTTCGAACCTCGGCACCGTAGTAAACCGCCGCGCTACCAACGTTCGGTGAGAGGCCGTATCACGGATTTAGTCCAGAACTTGTCAACTCGGACCTACTTACAGAGCGCAGCTCAAGGTAAAAACAGGAAAAACCAGGAGCGATTCAGCAAATTCTAACTTGTGAGCAGACTATAATGGATTTGAGCTTCCAGCGGGGGAAGCCTTCTGTGCAATCGCTGAGGTTATTGGTTCCTTTCGGCCGAGCTTTTCGGGTTCAGAGGCGCTGGTATCTGCCTCGAAAGTTGATTGTGCGATTGGCCAATCTTCGAACTCACCCTTCGCTGAGTTGAACACCTGTACCGTTCCAGTATGAATTTCGTAGAACCAGCCATGGATGCTCAACGCTCCAGAATTGAAGTGCTGTGCCACGACTGGATGCGAATGTAGGTGCTCCATTTGCGCCACTACGTTAAGTTGAGACAATCTTCTCAAGCGATCCTTCTCGTCAATCGCTGAATAGTTTCGGTTCAGCAAATCAAGTGCGGGTTGCGAATATGCCAGCCAACGTGCCGCGGCCGGCAAGCCCTCGAGTTCATCTGGCTGCAGCAGCGCCTTCATTGCTCCACAGGCAGAGTGACCGCAGACGATGAGATTCCTTACGTGCAAGACGGCGACCGAATACTCAATGCTCGCGGAGACGCCTACGGCAACGGACTCGTCATAGACTGGAACGATGTTGCCGGGAGTGCGTTCGACGAAGATTTGTCCGGGGTCTGTTCCCGTGAGTAAAGATGGTTCAATTCGGGAATCGCCACAGGTGAGGAACAACGTATGCGGCCTTTGCTTTTCTGCAAGTCTCTCGTAGAGTTCCCGCATCTTCGGAAATACAACCGTGCGAAATCGAAGCACGCCGTCCCGGATTTGGTTAATACTTGCTGATTGTTGCGACCTAGAGTTTCCGGTATGCATCGGGCACTCCCACTCGCTGCTCGCGTTTTATGGCTTAAGCAGCGGGATATGAGAAGCAAACTGGACGTCGATCAACATACCGAGTTGACGATCGATTTGGAAGAACAGTGCTGTTTTATGGTGCGAAATTACTTGCTGGAAGTCGGGTTTAAACTTTAAGCGCAATTTTGTATTGTCCTGGTCAAGAGCCTCAAGAGCCAGCCAACGCTTTATGAAACCGTCCGCCTGATCCGGAGTAGCTGAGTGATAGTTCTGCGCATATTCCTTGATGAGGGCGTAACGAACGTCATTCACTTTGATCGTTTCAACAATGTACCGATGGTAAATCGCCCAAAATGTCGTCGCCTCTGTTTCCGTGAAAGGCATATTCGCTGCCACGATCTTCTTGCGCTCGGCATGAGTGTCCTCACGCATGAGCTGGATATTCGATTCGCTCACCTGCTCCGGATTTAGGTGATTGACGCTCACGCTAGCCGACGTTTGCGCAAGAGCAGGTTGTCGCTGGGCGCTCAGCAGCGTGGTCGTGGCGATCACAGAGATTGCCAGACAGAAAGAGACAGTCTGATTTCGCTTCAACGTACTTCTCCGGTTCCGCAAGCTCATCCCTCGGGCCAAGCGATCATTACGGTTTTGTTTCGGCCGAGCATGGCCGGACTATGTCAGCAGACATCCGCAATCACCACTGGCAGTTTTGCCACTGCGCCCAGTCTCACACCCTCCAGCTGACATTGCGCCAAAGATTAAGAGTTTTGCCAGCTATCTCTGGGCGTTGCGCGTAATTCACCCCGAGGTTTTCGGAATAAGCAACCCCGTTGTTGTCGCTGGCACTTTTGTTAGTTCCCACCCCCGAACCATGCGCCTACGCTGACCCTAAGAGACGGTCACAGCGAATTCCAGTTGAGGTCGAGTCGAATTGCAAGTTTGTTCAAGGTTATGGAGTTCCTGGACGGGGCTGGCGTTTAAGACCGTTACCTTAACAGTCCTGACACTTTCATCATGTTCAATCATTGTGGCTCAGGCATCGACTGCGGTCATAACTCCAGAGATAGCAGGCTTGCCATCGGACGTATCAAGCGGAACAGGTGGATCCACCTCAGCCGCACTCAACGCAGATTCTCAACCAGGACCCACGATCCAGGATCCGGCGGGTTTCACCCGTACATACGGCGAAATCGCGCTGGACAAGTTAGAACTCGGTGCATTTCCCAGCCCTGTGGTTGCGCATAATCTCCAAGTCCGAAAATTCAAATTCAAAAGCGCTTTGCTGCAATCTTTCGAATACCTCATGCTGCAACATGCCTTCCGAGTCGCCGACGATCCTTCTTTGCGGTATTCCCTGGCCCACTCACCTTTTTTTCACAATTGGTTTGCGTCTTATAAGGGATACAACCTCAAACGATGGAGCGACGGAGATGACTTCATCGTTAATGACGTCGGGCATCCCCTCCAAGGCGCTATTGCGAATCGTATCTTTTTGCAGAACAGCCCGGCCGGATCTACGGTGATCGGAAGCAACCACGAGTACTGGATCAGCCGCCTGAAGGGCATGGCCTGGGCCGCAGCATTCGAAGTCCAATGGAAGACTGGGCCGCTGAGCGAGACGAGCTTAGGAAATGCCGGGGGATGGTTATATGTTCCCGGATGTGGCTTTTCGCGATCTTGCTTAAATAACCCTAAAGATCCGAGACCGCCGACGAATAATACAGGCTTATCTGATTGGATCATTACGCCGATTGTAGGTACTGGGTGGATACTGCTGGAGGACACGCTTGATAGGTACATTGCTTCAAAAGTCGCAGCGAGGCATCGCATTCTTGGAGGCATGATCCTGCGGACCGCGCTTGAGCCGAGTCGAAGCTTTGCCGGTTTGTTTATGGGCAAGCTTCCATGGCAATCGTCACGGTACGAAGCAACGCTGGTGAAGCCAACAAAGCTACCGGACTCTCTCACTCGAGACGAAATCCCGTGGACGCAGAACCGCCGGACGGCCGGCATTCACTATGCCAGCGTGAGTCTGCCGACCGTTGACCGTAAGTGCGGTGGATGTCGCGCTACGGATTCAGGTATGGGTGTGGTTTATGGATACAGGATTCTTCGGTCTTTGTCCTTTGACAGTGAGCTCAACTACTTTCCTGGTGGCGGCAGCGAAGGGCATCCTACGCTCGAAGGATTGTTTGGCGCCAAAATTGGACACCAGGGAAAGAACTGGGGACTTTTTGGCAAGGTTCGCCCTGGATTTATGTACTACGAAAAGGCATGGACGGGCGGCGAGGTTCCAACCTTCGACAGTCTCAGCCGCTTTGCTTTGGATTCAGGAGGCGTGTTCGAAGTGTATCCTTCTCGCCGATCAACATTGCGGTTTGATGTCGGCATGACGCTGCTGAGATATTTGCAGGATTATCCCAATCCTCGCCTGTCTGCACTCGGCAGTTTGCAGTCGCCTGATTACTACGTAAACCAAGGCAATCTTCAGATATCTAGCGGATATGCAATTCGGTTCTAAGCAGCTGAGCCTTGTCTGCTTACTTGAGCGTTCCGGACAACAGCGATGCAACGCCTGTTCCGCCTTTTGCACGCACAAAGGTCATCAACATGGGTACGACCTTTCCAACTCTATCTGGCGAAATTCCCAAACTTCTTGAACGATTGCGAGGCGCTTGCCAAGCTCGAAGCTCCGAGCAATGCACTGGAAAAGGCCGGCGACACCAGGAGAGCTATGGAAGCTAACAGCAGGAGCAGCTTTCAGAAACCTGTCCATACCTCAGACAGCTGCGGCGATTCTGTCAAAATCGGCGGCGCTTATGCACATGTTGGCTAGTCCAACAGTGTTCCGGTCCCGCCAGTTGCTTCCTGTGTGGTGATCGGGAGCTGCTTTGTCAAATCGCTGACAAGCTCCAGGCTGGGAGCCGCTGTGGAGGCAGTACTAGCATCTTAACCGTGCATAGCTCCGATGAAAACAGCAACCAAAACGATCAGAGTGCCCAGTGCGGTCGCGGTAATGATGTCCTTCGCACGAATTTCCATATGTCCTCCACTCTTAGATTCGGTTCTTAGGCAGCGGTGGTTATGCCCGTACGAAGCTTGCCTATTTCGTGCACCGCACGGTGTTGTCGCGTAACCAAGCCGGCATTCCGTCAGAAGCGTACCCTTGGGCTTTGCCAAAGAGAGACTGGCAGTTTTGATAGTTTCCGGAAAACGCAGAATAAGGCTGTGAACCCATAAGCAGCCCTGAGATAACCAGTCGCTCGGGAGCAACGAGCACTCCAGCGAGCACGGGAAGCAGTCAGGTCGCGTCGTAAATTACGAGGTGCTGGTCAGGGCTGTGATGACCAATACAGGATGCTGCTCCGACGAACTCGCCGTACTGTGGGGACTGATATACTGTTCAACGCATGGATACTCAAGGAATCATTGGCGCACTTAGACAACAGCGCGAGCGGCTGGATCGCGCGATCGCGGTTCTCGACGGCAGTTTGCGAGGATCTACCCTTCCAACCAAGAGCGCAGGATCGACATCTTCTCGAAGAGGTCCGCGGCATATGAGCCAGGAGGCGCGCGCTAGAATCGCCGCAGCGCAACGGAGAAGATGGGCAAAGGTAAAAGCCAAGAAGACGGCTGCTACGGGCACGACGGCGAAGAAGAAATAATTAAGTGGAAAACATCTGACCAGCGCTCGATGTAGGCAACGCGGCAGGGACCGATATCTTGCTCGTCCGCAGTTTTCCAGATTCTTAGTATCGAATTCCGATCGTAACAGCAACTAGCTGCGTGTTGATTGTGGGGCTTGGCGCATAGTGATAGCGAGCTTCCATGTAGAATCTGTACGAAGGCTCCCCTACATGAGCAGTAAACCCTATGCCACCATCCACGCCGAAGGTGTTTGAGCTGGAGCTCACGACGGTTCGGTCGGTGAATACTGCGTCACTCGTGCAATTTAAGCCAAATAATCGCCATCCGGGCTCGCAACTAATGTTAGTTCCGGTTGGAATAGGTCGGTCAATGCTGGCACTTCGATGGTAGAGACCGCCGCCCCCGATGAAGTATGTGCCCTTGCCATGGCGCTGGAGTTCAAATCGGTAGTTGACGGTGAGTGCCAACAGATTGCCCCCTCCACTGACGTTAGCTGTTTGCAAAGCGGCGCGAATAGGAGCCAACGCGGCGTTGGTGGCCGTAAAATGGTTCCACATGAAATCGCCAACAATGGATTGTCTCGCAGAGAAGTTGTAGCCCCCGCCTACAGACAGGCCTAACCCGCCATTGACAACCCGCGCAATCGGATTCAACGGCGCAGTCATGGTGAATCCGAGATGCGAATTCACCTTCTCTGGTTCGTCATCCTCTTGCGCGTACAAAGCTCCACAACCCACACACAGGCAAACAGCCCAAAGTAACATCATTCGCCATTGCAGCATTTTTTTGCCCTTATTCGCTCAATCCGGAGGTGTATGCGAAATGTTGTCTCATTAATGCAGCTTTGGACCAGTGAATGAGTCAGGCAAACACGGCACCTGCCCGAAGAACAACCTAATTGGAGATGGCAGTGTTGCCACCTGTCACAATTTGCAGGCTGTCAACTGTTGCAGACATGGAGATCAGAGGACTTGTTGAGGGTAGGCATCGAGCGCTTGTCTATTTTGCACTTAGCTGTTCCAGTGCTGCTGCGCGCCCGCACATCGTGGGACTGGCAATACTGACCTGTCAATGAGTGTAGTACTGTATATTCCCGTCCTGGGACGCCAACAACATCAGATCGCTTCCGAGAGGAGCCATGTGTATAGCTGAGTGAGGAGAAACAAGTTGCGCTCGCCGCCTTTCTTCGGAAGCCAATGCCGGGCGCGGATGCCCTACCTAGACCTAGAGCAAGCGCGGTTCCGCGCGCGAAGCACCCTTGGGCGACTTATCGACCTCGCGTAGTATTGGCCGACTTTGCCAGTTAAAGCGAACGGTCAAAGCACGAACAACGAAAAAGGCTGCGACCGTCGACCATGCAGATCGAGTCGGATTTGTATGGTAATAGGCGGTCAATAACTCAAACAGACAACAGGCTGCTACCAAGGTAAGAGCGCTAAATTGCCCTGGCCGTAGCAGCGCAGGCACCTCACGAACGACCATATCACGGAGCAAGCCGCCGGCCACTCCGTTAACAACACCGATAAAGATGACTCCGAAGATTGGAATGTGCTTGTCTTGCGCAAGCTGCATTCCCACCACAGCGAAGGCAGGCGTTCCGAGAGCATCGATTACGTCTACAAGTTTCCCGAAGTTTTCATTGTTGCTGATTTGCGTCAAATGTCTGGCGAGCACAATCATCAGTAAGGTCGAAAATGCTATAAGCGGCAGATAAACGGGAATTACTAACAAAGATGGGATTCGTTGGAGGAAAAAGCCGTCGCGCAATAATCCGCCGCCAATCGAAGACAGCAGCGCCACAACAAATACTCCGACTATATCAAAGCGTTTACGGATCGCTACGACGGCCCCGCTAGCTGCCCACGAAAATGTTGCGACGTAATCGAAAACAAGGGGCACGCGAAAGTCGCTACTTGAGACCATTGCAGTTCTATGCTCAGCTTTCCACGTCTTTTCTCTTCAAAAGTGGCCCGTTTCAGAAAGCTGCGTCACTGGCAGGCTTGACAGAGCAAACAGCCTGTCTTGATCAAAATTCTCAACAGTCAAACCATCATATCTGCACGACTTCGGCAATGAACTCATTACTTCTGGGATATCTAAGCGCCCGTTGCCCTGGCGCGGGACACACCCATTCCTTGCCGATCTTCTGTGGATGCTTCAATCTTGTCTTGCTGCGTGCGGAATGAGCGATCGATAGTTACCTGTAAGCGCGATAACCATTCCAGCACGGATGGACGTCGGTCTTCAGGTAAAAGTGAAGTTAACTCGCTTAAAAGGGCTTTCATCCGCCGCATGACTTGGATGCTGCTGGCGCCGTAGAAGCGAATCTCATCCAAGGCAAGTCGGAGAAAGTCCTCCCATTTCGGCACGATGATTGACAGGCGGATGCTGCCTTGTGCGTCCCGGAACTCCCCAGTTCCCAACCGACGCCGGCCCAGGCGAATCAACAAGTCTTCAATTTGATCGAGTGCCTGCACGGCAGTGGTTGGATCATTTACTGCCTGCGATAGAGCCCTGATAGCCACATCGACAAGCAGACGAATTGCGTATTTCGGATCTTGCTCGAAGGTGCGCGAGTTCCCTAATTCGACCGCGTCGCGCAGAGCCTCGTCAGAAATAGGAGCGTTTCCACCGAAAACACGGAGGATCGGGCTAGCGTCGAAAACCGCATCACCGACTCCGGCAGCCATTTCGATGGCACATTGATTCCGACTAGCGATTTGAACCAAAGTTGGAATGTCCAAGGACTGCACGATCCGAGGGTGACCTCGATGTAAGAGTGTCTGCCTGCAAGATGGCATGGATGGCTGAGGTGGATAGCAAACTTCGATAACAGTAACCGGCGGATAGAACTGCTCGATAATTTCGCGTCCTTTGTCTCCCAAGAATACCAATATGCGATTGACTTGGAGCGTACCGATCCGATGGATGAGGCTAATGAACATGCAAATGCTGGCGGTGATCAAAGCGACGATCATGAGCAAGCCGGTGAATGTGACGCGCCCGGAGTTAGCTCGATCAACCCAGGCGAGCTCTGCAAGGGCATACACAAAAGTAGCAATGAAGACGCCCAGTGCGTGTGATATCACCGGATCGCGAACAATCCAGACCACAAGGCGGGGGGAGTAGGCGGTCGCACTGAATTGCACCATTAAAAACGTAAAAGAGAACACGATGCTGGTAAGCGCCATCATGCCTGAAGCAGTTGACGAATAAATGGCAATCGCTGAGTTGACGCTGATTTCAGAAGAAAGGCTTGGAAACAGGAGATTGCCGAAACGCGGCACCACAAATGCGCACAACATTGCTGCCGCAGCATATGTGAGCGGTATTGTCCACGTGCTTGTGTGCAGCCAGGCTGCGAGTGCACGCTTCAGCGGTTTCAGAATCGTTTCGCTGGCGCGCTTTGTTACAACGGTTTCCATGACAGTCGCTATCGTTCTGCTATCTCCCATTCGCATTGAGTGCGCGCCCTGGAGCTGGAGAGACCAGCTATAGGATTGCATCTTCTCCGGACGCCAGGCGCTTCCTGCGGGGACTATCGAATTTCAGCACGGTGCTCATCGCTGACTCAAACCAAAGTGGTTGAGCCGATCCTTGATTTCCCTTAAGGCGTGTTCTTCCGGCACGCCCGCCGGCTCATCCAGCGTTGTATGCGCAATCCTGATTCGCAGCATTCCGAGTTCTTGAAACTGCCTCTTAGTATCAATCACAACTCTGGATGGAAATGCCACGACCTGAATTGAGCAAGACTTACTCGCCTGAGGCTTGAAGTTTTCGATCAGAGTCTCGAGAGCGGTATAGAAACCGCCATAATCTTGACCAGACGTTTGCTCATTGCTGCTCCTGGTGCCAAATACATCAATATCAAAGCCCGCTTGAATTCTTTTTGTACTTGAGCTGGATCCGTGCTTCTGCTCTGGCTGCACGACATAGTAAGGAAGTACCTCATAAAAAGCATGATGCTTGTTAATCAGCGTCTGAAGATTAATTGACATGTTCTAATGTCCTTTCTCAGACCAGCAGAGACATCGCTTCGGTGGCTCACATCGACTGTCTCGCCGCGAATCAACTACACAAGGCGACGGCTCAGACTGAGAGCGACTGTCTCCACGGTCCTTATCCTCCTTAAGTACGCCTTAAACACTGGTGTTCGCGCCTGCCAGAACTGACGGAATGTCATGACTCTTGAAGCGTTGTTTGCATGGCAGGAACTGGCATTCCTTTCAGTAGGCGCATGACTGGCCAGCTCCTTAGCATGCCAATATGGCCGAAGTGCCTTTAACCGGAAAGACGATCTCCCATTACCACGTTCTGGACCGAATTGGCGGTGGAGGGATGGGAGTGGTGTACAAAGCAGAAGATCTGAACCTTCGCCGACTTGTTGCACTGAAGCTTCTCCCCGACCAACTAGCGCAAGACCAACAGATGCTCGAGCGATTTCGGCGCGAGGCCCAGGCAGCTTCCGCGCTCAATCATCCGAATATCTGCACGATCCACGATGTCGGCGAGGAAAATGGGCGAGTTTACCTCGTCATGGAACTCCTCGAAGGCTCCACTCTGAAGCATCGCATCGGTGACAGTCCTATGGACCTCGACACGCTGCTCGGGCTGGGCATCGACATAGCCGATGCGCTCGAGGCTGCACACGACGAACGCATCATTCATCGCGACATAAAGCCGACAAACATCTTTGTCACAAGGCGCGGGCACGCAAAAATTTTGGATTTTGGTCTGGCAAAGGTCATGCCGGTGAGGAGTCGCCGAGCCGCAATGGCGGGAGTGCCAGACGATGCGACGCTGGATGCCGGTTCAGACCCGCTAACCACTTCCGGCGCGGTCATTGGCACTCTTAATTACATGTCGCCGGAACAAGTGAGAGCCGGGGACATTGACACGCGTACGGACTTGTTTTCTTTCGGCGTTGTGCTTTATGAGATGGCAACCGGGGTGATGCCCTTTCGGGGAGAGAGCTCGGGCGTTGTCGCCGAGGCCATTCTGAATCGTACTCCGGCGGCGCCGGTTCGGCTGAACCATGACATTCCTCACGAGCTTGAGGAGATGATTCGTAAAGCCTTGGAGAAAGATCGAAATCTCCGCTATCAACACGCTTCGGAGATGCGGGTTGAATTGCAGCGACTCAAGCGCGACACTTCGATTCGTACCGCGGCGTTTGAAGAAGAAGAACGTCCAGCCACTGCAATGTGGAACACCTCTTATTCAACCGGCAAACACGAAGCCTTTACGTCCCGCGCGGGAACGATCGGGCCTTTGGTAACTGCTCACAACGTACGAAGCGTGCCGAAATGGTTTGCATGGTTACTTGTCGGGATGATCTCTCTTGCCGCTGCGGCTGCATGGTTCTTAACTCGGCCGGGAACACACAGGGAAACGTCTGCTGCGCCACTTACCATGCGTCCGTTGGCTACGCTTCCAGGCCTGAAACAGCTGCCCATTTTCTCGAACGATGGTAATGCGATTGCGTTCGCGTGGGATGGAGGAGTGGAAGGCCAAAACTCGGATGTTTACTTGATGCAGGTTGAAGGCGGGAAACCTTTACGCTTGACCAATCATCCTGCCAGCGAATGGCCAGGGTGCTTCAGTCCAGATGGTCGCCGTCTTTATTTCAATCGGCAATCAGAGAGCGGGTTTGCTTCATACTGGATTCCCACCTTGGGCGGAGAAGAAACGCGCGTTACCGACGGGATCATTACCGACATCTCACCGGATAGTCAGTCCGCAGTACTGATTCGACCCAGTGGGTCTGAAGGAAAAGAATTAGGGTCATTCGTGCTTAATTTGGCAACCGGGTCGGAACACCGGGTGGGAGAATACTTTGGCCGCATGAATCCTCAATTCAGTCCGGATGGGAAATGGTTATTCATTCCTTTTGGACCAGATCGGGATCACTTGAGCATCCATAGAGTTCTCGCCGAAGGAGGACAACTGCAGCCAGTTGAGTTCGATGGTCTTGGTCCGGACATCGACCGGGTTGAAGCAGCTAAATTCTCTCCGAAGCGCACCCGGATGCTGATCGAAGCTCGGGAGCGCGGCACAAATGCCCTGATCTCGTTCATCGCAAACGCTGACGGCACGGAACCCAGGCGGCTCCCGCGGAGCGTCGGGTCGGGAATGCTGTCGCCAGATGGAAAAGAAATGGTCATCGTGCGAAACTCTTTCGTCGTGGACCTATATCGCACTGAAGCATTTCCTCGAGACCACGCCGTAGTAACGGAAAAGATATTAGAGAAGTCCGGCGAAGAATACTCTCCAGAGATTTCACCCGACGGCGCGCACATGCTTCTCAGTACCTTCCGCAACGGACGTTGGGAGATTTGGGTGTGGAACTCAGCGATGACCGATGGCCATCCCTTGTTCAGCAAAGAGGGTGGAACAGCCGGCTCACCGACCTGGTCCCCCGATGGCAAGTGGATTGCCTTCGACGCGCGAACCAAGAATGCCGCGGCCGATGTCTGGATAGCATCCGCTACAGGCGGCGAACCCAAGATATTAGCCAGTGAACTAGGAGAAAACCTAACGCCTTGCTTTGACCCGGGCAGTCGATGGGTATATTTCAGTTCCAGCCGGACCGGCTCTTTGCAATTATTCCGTGTTCCCGTAACCGGCGGCTCGCCCGAGCAAATAACGCAGGGTGGCGGATTCTCATGTCAATTCTCGCCAGATGGCCGTTACATCTACTACTTGAAGACGCGCAACGGCGGAGAGATCTGGCGCCTCGAACTAGCAACAAATCACGAAGAACCGGTTGTGCCGGAGATGAAGTCAAGGAACTGGAAGGTTCTTCGAGATGGTATATACCTGCTGGACTCTCACTCTAATTCCCAAATTGGAACCATATCGCGTATTGGCGACGCCCGATTCTATCGCTTCGCAAATCGCAAAATAGAAGAGCTTGGCTTTCACACACCAAAGGCAATCTCCTATCTCGGGATCGATGTTTCAGCAGATGGAAAGTGGCTCTATTACAGCCAGGTGGACTCGTCGAGCAGCGAACTGTACCTCGTTGAAAACCTTCCCTGAAGACTCGGCAGCGTCGGACTTTTATCAATACGGAAGTATCGCGGCGGAGAGGATCGCAAACTGTGAGTCCTGCCAGTTCCGGGATGTAGGTTCGCGTCCATACCATCTGTCCGTCTGTGCCAAGCGCATCAACTACCATGTCGAGATTGCACCACTCCGAAATTGCACGCAGCTACAGCAGCTTCCAAATTGCTTCGTTCCTGAGCGCCGTAATAGTGGCAAATCTCCTGCTGATGAGCGCGTGTTCTGGTGCACGACAAGGCGCACAAACAGCTTCGGGATCGAATGAATGGCACGAATTTCAAGGTACATGGACAGCGAGCGGCAGCCGTAACGTCATGCGTCTCGAGGGAGAACGGCGGGCTTCCATTGCGAACTTCAATGGATCGCTAGTGCTCTCAGGAAGTTCTCGCCCCAATGTTGCATTTCGCGCTGAAGCAATCGTGTTCGACGACACTCGCACCGGTGTGATGGGCCGTGCAGTGTGGACAGATGAGCACGGCGATCAGGTATTCAGTACGTTGCAAAATTCAGGAATGCTAAGTAACAGCAGAATCCTCGGAACGTTTACTGGCGGCACGGGCCGGTATTCAGGGGCGACAGGCACTTATGAATTCTCATGGCGCTTCGTACTCGAATCGGACGAAGGGAATCTGCAGGGCCAGTCGATCGGACTAAAGGGCCGCGTTCGCGTAGATTCGTCGGAAGCGAAATCGTGACGACTCCAGCTGCCACCGGGCGAGCAGTTACTTCTGCAATACCACCCAGGAAAACCCCTGCCACTGTGAACACCGGGCTTCTCGTCAAACGCGTTGTGCCCTTCGCGCTGGCACTCACGATCGCGTTCTCACCGGTACCGGCCGGCCTTACAGTCGCTGCGTGGCATTTATTTGCTGTGTTTGTTGGAGCGATCATTGCCGTACTGATCGGCGCTTTTCCATTGCTGACGTCCACAACCATCGCTGTAGCAGCCGTGGTACTCACCGGCACGATTTCCCCAGCAAAGGCTTTCTCGGGATTCGCCAATCCAAGCGTTCTGCTAGTTGTGATCGCATTTCTTGTCGCACAAGCGGTCGTGAAATCAGGACTAGGCCGGCGGATTAGCCTTTTTATGGTGAGCCGGTTTGGCCACTCCTCTTTGGGACTCGCTTACAGTATCGTGCTGACCGACGCAGTCATCGCTCCTGCTTTCCCAAGCAACACCGCGAGGGGAGGAGTAATTTTTCCGATCGTGCTTTCGGTCGCACAAGGATCGGGTTCGTTACCAGAGGATCCCGAACGCAGGCGGCTGGGCGGATACTTGATGTTCTGCGGCATGGCCAGTCTGGCGGTATCTTCTGCCCTGTGGATGACCGCGACTTCGGCGAATCCGATTGCCATCCAGGTAGCGAAAGAGTATGGGTTCGAGGTCGGATTTGGGAAATGGCTGATCGCCGCGTGCGTGCCGGCGCTCTGCGCCATTGTGGCTCTGCCTTGGCTGCTCGCCCGATGGTTTCCGCCAGGAGTGGGTAAGACGCCGGAAGCTCCCGCGTCTGCTCGAAAGAGCCTCGCAGAGTTGGGACGTCTGTCCCGTGACGAATGGATAACTGCGGTTGCGTTTTGCCTCATGGTTAGTGGTTGGGTCTTTGCGGATCGGCTGCAGCTCAATGTCACCAGCATTGCATTTGCCGGCTTTGGTGTGTTGCTGCTGACCAGCGTGCTCACAGCGAGCGACATCGCATCGCAGGGCGACACACTTGCTACGTTTCTGTGGCTCGCAGTGCTGTTTGCATTGAGTGGTCAACTCAATGAACTTGGGTTCATGGGCTACGTGGGCCAGAGGCTGGCTGCGCACATGATCGGAATGTCCTGGCCAGTCACTTATGTGTCGCTCATTTTGATCTACGTCCTGATTCATTACATGTTCGTGAGTCAGACCTCGCAGGTTCTTGCCCTCCTCGGCGTGTTTCTCGAAGTTGGGATTCGCGGCGGCGTCCCAGTATCGCTAATGGCCTTCTCACTCTTTTTTGCCAGCAGTTATTTTTCGGTGATCACGCCGCAGGGTGGAAGTCAGAATGTCATATTCGTGGGGAGCGGCTATCTCACGCAACGTGAACTGTACCGCCTTGGGCTGCTGACGACATTGTTCTTCTTGGCTGTATTCCTGGTGATTGGGACGGCATGGATATTGCTCGTTGCGCGTTGATGCAGTCGGGTGGCCTCAAGAAACTCGCATAAAATGGCCGCCGGAGCATGAAAGAAAGGCTCTCGCTTGATCCCCATTGGGCTCACGATAACATTTCTGAAGCAGTTCAGCTTTGGCATCTGGCTGACTCTTCCTGTGCTCCTGAGCCTTGCGGCTGCGATAACTCTAGTTGGCCAAGCTGTTGGAATAACTGAGGGTTGGTCACGATTTGAGAGCCTTTATTGGTCATTCATTACCGCAACAACGGTGGGATATGGAGATATTCGCCCTCTGAAATCAGGATCAAGGGTGCTTGCAGTGCTGATTGCATTTCTCGGCCTAATGTTGACTGGTATCCTGATCGCCGTCGCGGTAAACGCAGCCACTTTAGCGCTAGGTACAACCAGAAGTAAGTAGTCTTTTGTCGCTTGCCGTCGATTCGAATTGCCCGGCAAAGCCGAAGTGATGTTCGTCAAGGTATTAATCGTCGAGAGCGTAAGGGATTTAGCGCCACATTTCCCGAATGCGTTGCATTTGCCGTTCATGTTTGCGATGCGAATGCTCCATGATCAGAGAGACGATTAAAAGCACTCCGGCAGCTCCAAACATCGCACCACAATAAACTCCTGGCATGAAACCGACATCCTGCAGCATTGTTCGCTTCCTTCATTCCCTAGAACTTGTACTCGGTGGCATTTCCTGCGGTTACCTTGCAGATCCGATTGCATTTCAGTGCTTACGCTTCAGACTTACTACTGTCACGATTATCAGAGCGAGTGAAACTGCGTCGCGTGCTTCCGATCAAGCTGCGCCTGATGCAGCCTGGCTCGTGTCTTTAGCCATTGGAACTCCAACTCGAATTTCAGTTCCGTCCGTAGGACTCGATGTGATCAGCATGATTCCATTCACCAGACTCACGCGTTCCCTCATGCTGATTAGGCCAAGACCTCGACTAATCATTGCGGCGGCGGCATCGAAACCTACGCCGTTATCGCGAACCACCAGTTGGATCTCGCCAGAGACGCCGCGCAACTGCACTTCGAAACGTTGTGCACCGCTATGCTTGATCGAATTACTTAAGGATTCCTGCAATACCCTGAAGAGGCAGAGGGAAATATCTTGCGGCACAACCGGCGGCACGTTTTCGGTCGTAAAGCTCACTTGTACTTTGTGCCACTCCGCAGTTTCATGGCAGAAGCTCTTACACGCCGCAACCAGGCCCAAATACTCCAGCTTCGATGAGTGCAAACGATGAGAGATTCCCTGGATCTCCACACCGATATCGGAAGCGAGTTGCCGAAGTTTTTCGAGCCGCAGCTGGACGTCAGAGGTTGAGGCGGGGAGGCTCTGCTGTAGGACATCGAGTTCGATCCCCAACATTGCGACGCGTTGATTGATATTATCGTGAAGCTCTCTAGCAATGCGTGTGCGCTCCTGTTCTTGCGCTCCGATCAATCTGCGGCTCACGGTTGAAAGAGCTTCCTCGGCTAATTTGCGATCGGTAATATCGACGCAAGACCCGATATACCCTGCAAAAGAATGATTTGCATCAAATCGCGGAATGCCTCTGTCCAATACCCAACGGTATTCTCCGTCGTGTCGCCGTAGCCGATACTGCATCGTGAAAGGCTCTTGGCGCTCGAATGCTTGCGTGTACGTATCAAGGCATGCGGGCACATCTTCAGAATGGATACTTTCCAGCCGGCCGTTTCCCAGTTCTTCTGAAAACGTTCGATTGGTGAAGTCAAGCCACGGTTGATTTACGTAGGTGCACAGCTTATCGGTACCTGACATCCAGATCATCACGGGAGCAGTATTGGCCACATGACGGAAACGCTGTTCGCTTTCTTGCGCCGTTTTGAGAGCCGCCGCAAGCTCGAGTTCTGCCTTTCTCGTTCGCGTGCGTTGCCACAACAGTGCGCTGATCAGCACCGCTTCGAGAATGATGAGCGAAATGCCAACAGCGATGTACCACTTATATGAGCTCCACACAGATCGCTGCCGGTTCAGCACGGTGCTACCCGGCGGCAATAGGTTCTCTTTAATGCCCCACCGCTTGAGAGCCTTCCAGTCGAAGATGTAAGAGATCACGGCTCTCGCTCTTGGAATATCTCGCGCCTTCTCGCCATTGAGTATTCGAAGCGCAATGCTGCCGGCGATCCTGCCCTGCTCGCTAATACTGGAGAGATACCCGCCGACTTCGCCGTGATTGAGGTAAATGTCGAAGAGAGCGAACTCGGGGGCATTGGCGGCAGCAGCTACCATTGGGCCCGATTCTTCGCCGCTAATGAAGCGGGTTCCTGTCGCATCCTGTCCCAGAGCGACAAACAGGACAATGCTGTGGTCGGGCAGGTGACTTATACGCTGGAGCAAGTCTGGCATGGACAGATTCGTAAGGTATGAAATCTTGATGGTAGGGTCGTAACCGTTCAATTGCTCGCGCACCACGCCTTCCTGCCGTCTGTCGGGAACTGAGGTGCCCCCAACCACAAAGACATACTCCGTGCCGGGGAGCAGCCGCCGCGCCACTTTTACTGTCTCTAAAGCTGAGAGATCATTCTCGACCCCAGTAAAATCGGAATCCAGTATGGGCGAGCCTGGCGCCCCACCATTTGGCATGCAGAAAACGATCGGAATTCCGGGAAAAAATTGCTTGTGCGCCTCTGCCACAAATCTTAGTGGCGAAGGACCAGCCGTAATGATCAGATCTGGCCGACGGTTCTTGTATTTTTCGAAGTAGAAATTTCGAAATCGCTGCTGGTCGGCAGGATCGGGAAACAAGATCGTTTCCATGTATTCCCGGTAAAACTCAATCCGATAACTCGAGTTTTGCAATCCATCTCGGATGCCCTGTTCAATAATGTTGCTGGCCGGATTTGAAGGTCCTGTCTCATTGAGAATTAGAATGCGGCGCGTCGGTCGGGCCTGGCAAAGGCAATAACCCGGCACAAGTGCAACGACGCACAGCAGCAAAAAGTGCAACGGAATTGCACCCTGGTTCCCAAACAGGGCACGCCTATAAATTCGTTTTTTTCGGTCTACCGCGGAGCATAGTTGTGCGGATCGGCATCGCGGAAATCGGAATTGAGCTTCGCGCGCCAATTTCTCGGGCTCAATGCTTCTTAGTCCGGGCCTCATGGCCCGCTTTTGTACGCCGAGATAGAACCGCACGCTAACATCCTTTTCTCGAAACGACAATCGCACCCCTGTCAAGGTTGACAGGTAGTTTTTAGGAGCAAATCGCTAAGCTCGGATGCCAGAGTAATTAGGAGATAGTTACTTTACCACTTCTTGCAAGAACGCAGCATTCATCTAGCAATACAAGGCCCTTGGCCAGACTGAGCGTTCGGATGAACGATGGTTTCAGTCATCGCGTTTGCAGAATCCAATTTCGTCGCCTCGCAGGCGTCGCGCTGGTTCTCGTGGTCCTCTTTGTTGCCAACGAACTTCGCTCGCAAACCTCATCAACTGGCGCTTTAACTGGAACTATCGTGGATGTATCCGGTGCGGCCCTGCCGGACGCGACGATTACGCTCAGCCGCAATGACGGTAGCGGATTCAGGTTCACGAGTTCAGATGAAGAAGGAAGGTTCGCGCTTCTCCTCCTTCCACCCGGCGCATACCGTCTGCAAGCGACGAAGGTCAAATTTCAACCCCTGAACGAAGCGGGTCTGCAGATAGTGGTTACCGAAACAATTCAAGTCGAACTACGGCTCCAGATCGCAACGCATATTGAAAATCTGCAGGTATTCTCGACCTCTGCGATGGTTCAAACCGACAACTCAGCGTTGGGGCGCGTCATCGATGAAACAACGACGAAGAATCTGCCGTTGGTCACAAGAAATTTTACGCAGCTGACCGGACTCTTGCCCGGAGTCACCGTCGGCGTTTACAACGCCGGAGAACTTGGGAGTGGAGGCACCGCGCTTTCCCAAATCGGAAAGTCAAATGACGGCATCTACGTGCATGGTGCACGTTCATACGACAATGACTGGCAATTGGACGGTATTGGCGTGAGCGATGTCCAGGGTTCAGGCTCAATCAGCGGTGGAATTCCAATACCGAATCCGAACACGATTGAGGAGTTCAAGATGCAAACAGGACTCTACGATGCAGCTTTCGGGCGAGCTGCCGGCGCAAACGTCAGCGTGATCACGAAGAGAGGATCCGACGCCTATCATGGCAGCATCTTCGAGTTTCTGCGCAATGATGTCCTGAACGCGAACGACTTCTTTTTTAATCATACCCACCAACCAAGACCCACACTCAAACAGAATCAGTTTGGATTTACGATTGGCGGGCCAGTACGCAAAGATAAGTTGCTTTTCTTCGGTTCCTATCAAGGCACGCGGCAGGTGAACGGAGTAGCCGCAGGTCAATCGCGAATCGCTTGCTCCGCAGCATTAAATGAGCCGCCGCTTACGAATGACAGATCTGCCAAGGCACTTGGAAGAATGTTTGGCGGCATGAAGGGCGCGAACGGAGGAGTTGAAGTTAATCCTGATGGAACCAACATCAATCCGGTCGCCCTTGCACTCTTGAATTTCAGGCTGCCTGACGGCAGTTTCTTAATTCCGACGCCCCAAACGGTCGATTCCTCGCAGCCACTTGCAAGGAGTGGTTTTTCAGCGTTCTCACAGCCTTGCCGCTTTGGCGAGAATCAAGAATTAGCGAACATCGATTATGAGATTTCTCAGAAGAGCCGCTTGGCAACTCAGTTTTTTGCCGCTAACAACGACCAGTTGATAACCTTCCCCGGCGGCAGTTTGAACCCAGTAGCCAACACGCGCGGATTCGACAGCTCAGCAAATTCCGAGTTCGTTGTGTTTTCTCTCGCTCACTCCTACGTACTGCGTAACACTATGCTGAACGAAGCGCGGATTGGCTTTGTCCGGACAGCAACTACGATGCGCGCGGGTGCGCCGTTCAAGTGGTCCGATGTAGGTGTTTCCGAGAGCGAAATGAATCAGAATAACGAACTTCCGAACTTGAATATCGTTGGTTCCGTCAGCATGGCCAGCATTCTGCCGCGAACATATACGCAGAACAGCTATGTCCTTAACGACGTTTTTAGTTTCTTAACGGGGCCTCACACTCTGACATTCGGAGGCTCGGTCACACGACTGCAAGACAACCTCGATTTCTCGGGCGCAGGCTCTTTCGTGCAGTTTCTCAGTTGGCCGGATTTCCTGCTGGGACTCGATGCAAAAAGCAACGGAACTGAAACTTTCAGCAATGTATTCATGTCGTCCGATCTCTTTGGTGTTTTCAACCGGGAGTTTCGACTTTGGGAAGGATCAGCTTTCGCACAAGATGACATCCGTGTCACACCATCTTTAACAGTGAATCTCGGGGCCAGATACGAACGGATTGGTCAATTTGGCGACAACCTTGGCCGAAATTCAAGTTTCGACGCTTCGAAAGCCAATAGCAATCCCCCGTTGACCGGAAGTCTGGATGGATACATCGTGCCTTCAAACTTTCCAGCTGCGACTCCTCCTGGCGTAATTCGCGCAAAGAATACCTTCGGAAACTATGGGTTTGGGCAAAACGCGTTTGCTCCTCGACTTGGTTTTGCGTGGAAGGTCTTGCCGAATTCAGACCGCTTCGTAATGCGAGGAGGTTATGGTCTGTACTATTCTCGGCCTACTGGCCAAGCCTTCACTCAGTCTGTTCTCTCCGCCCCTTTTGCCTTGACCCGACTAAGTAGTGGGCCAGCGAACAGCAAAGCGACGTTCCAAGCGCCGTTCGCAGACCCATTTCCGACGCCGGCTTCATTTCCGGTTTTCGTACCCTACTCAGCAAGCACGGCTAACGGTGTGAACGCTTTAGCGCCCGATTTTCGGCCGGCAATGGCGCGACAGTTCTCTTTAGGCATTCAGACGGAATTACATCACGATTGGATGGTGGAGACCACTTATGTCGGAACGCAGGGAACACACCTGCAGCGCTTTCGCTCGTTCAATCAAGCAATGCCCGCATCACCAAGCAGTCCAATCCGCGGCGTTACCTCCGACACCCTGGCCAATATTGGGTTACGAGTTCCCATTCCCGGAATACGCCCCGATGCCCTTCGTGAGCTGGAGTCCAAAGGCAGTTCCTGGTACAACGGGCTGGAGACAAGTCTCACGAAATGCTTAAGCCATGGTCTGCAATTATTGGCTGCCTACACATACTCCAAAGTTCTGGACAGTGATGGTGCCGACATTAATTCAACATCAGCGGCGAACGCACTTACTTTAGGAGACCAGAATTCTCCAGACCAGCGATGGGGCAGAGCCAGTTTCGATCGTACTCACCGTTTCGTGGTCAGCGCAACTTGGGATGTTCCAGGTCCCTCTCGCGGACTGCAACGCGACATCTTGGGCAATTGGTCTCTGGCTGCAGTGGCGACCATTCAGTCTGGCAGCGCTCTTACTATCTCCTACACGAACTCCACAAATGTGTTTGGGATAAGCGAAGACCGGGCACAACTCAGCGGAGCATGTTCAAAGAGTCAGTTTGTGGCGGGTAACGTCGAGTCAAATCCGAGCAATTATTTCAACTGGGCTTGCTTCGCCAAGCCGCCGATCATCGGGGCTGATGGAATCGGAACTGCCTTTGGAGACAGTGCTACCGGAATAGTGGACGGCCCTGGACAGGCCAACCTCGATGTAGCTATATCCAAGGACTTCGGGCTTCGGTGGCCTGTGGAAAATAGCAGTCTTCAATTCCGCGCCGAGTTCTTCAACGCCCTTAACCATCCTCAATTTGCCAATCCCGATACAAATTTCTCTTCTCCCACGTTTGGTGTGATTGCAAGCACTGCCGTAAATCCCCGGGTTGGACAAGTGGCGCTAAGCTGGTCTTTTTAAGTGGCGCTTCAGAGCGCAGCCGAAGCACTCCAACGCACTGAATGTTCTTCCAGTAGCACAGCTTCCGAAACGGCAGTACACCGATACATGCAAGCCTCGGATGTTTTGTATGTTCGGATCGAGCATTGTAAGGCAATCACCTGAAAGATTCGGGTCAAATCGATGGGCAATAGTGCCTGAATGCGTCTTGCTCATAGTTCTCGTTTGTAGTTCAGGAGTCGGCCAAACCTTTGTTCAGCGCCACTACGACGTTAGCAAGGATCACGGAGCATTTGGAAGCGGGCAGCTTGTCACACCCAATGCTTTAAAGGCCCCCACTAAGGCACAGCAGGCTGCCCAGAGGGCATTGCAAGCACTTTTCAATAACCGCCCACGGGAAGCAGAAAAACAACTGAACCGCGCGTTAAATATCTATCCGGATTACGCTATGGCTCTAACATTTCGTGCACTACTGGAGTGGACAAATTATCCTGATGATTCAGTCAGAGATCTGCAACGCGCAATTCACCTCGATCCAGCATACGGGCTTGCATATGCGACTCTCGGGGCCATTTACAACACTCTTGGCAGATACGGAGACGCCGAACCTCTGATCCAGCGTGCGCTCCAATCATTGTCCGCTGCATGGCCCATTCACTATGAAATGGCGCGCTCTCTTCTTGGGCGGCACAAGAGCAATGAAGCTCTCGCACAAGTCAATCAGGCCATAGAACAAGCATCCATTGACGAAAAGAGCAGACGACCACATAACTTGGCTACTCTACACTATCTCCGTGGCTTGATTTTCATCGAGCTGCATGAGCTCGCAGGAGCGAAGCTTGAGTTTCAGGCCGCCGGTACTGAGGAACCTGAGGGCACTCTCGCACAACGATCAAAACAGATGGTCTCCCAATTAGACTCCCAGGCCACTCAATCAGTAACACAGTTGGAACCGCAACACTAACTCCGTTGCGCATCCTGGTCCACGACTGTACTCCAGATGTGTCGTCGTACTTCTCATCTTTCTTCTCCCGTAAAATGTGACAGATCACAGTGTTGTGTCATAACGGCACTCTGAGGCTCATGACAAAAGCAATGGGACTCGTTCTGATCACACTGCTCGGAACGGCGTCACGGATGTGGGGACAAGGCGGATTCGAGCTGACAACCTCCGTCGGCTACAGATTCGGTGGAAACATCGAGTTAGTAAATCCGGCCCTCAACCCCACGTTTCGAAGGCTTGAGATCGAGAGCAATCCCAGTTACGGCGTTGCGCTTAACCATGGAGTGCACGACAATATTCAAATCGAGTTCCAGTGGAGCCGCCAGGATACGCACGTAAATGGCAGGTTACGATCCGCTAATACATCGACACGGCTTTTTGGAGCGTATGTCGATCAATACCATGCGAACTTTATCTTTCATCCGGAGGATGATGGCGCTGCCACGCAACCGTTTGCGGTCTTCGGACTGGGCGCCACGACCCTCAATCCGCGGGCCCCACTGTCGAGCAAAAGTCAATTTTCTTTTGAGCTCGGAGCCGGCATCAAACATTTCTTTGCCCCTCATTTCGGATTGAGGCTGGAAGCAAAGTGGACACCGACCTATCTACACTCAAATGAGGAATGGTTTTGCAACGGCTTCGATCAGTGCTTTTCGGTTACCGATCCAGTTTATGCCCAGCAGGGAGAGGTTAGTTCGGGAATTATTTTTCGCTTCTGATCGCAGGATCTAGAAACAGCTGGAATACCTGACAAGCTCACTCGGGGGGGGGCGCTCTTCGTGGAGGGGGCTGAGAGAAATATTGCACCTGCGAGTCTCGCGCAGATCTCGCCATGCAATATTCCCCTGAGGAGTCGCTTCCTGGAAGCGACAATAGTTGTTTCAGGCGAGATGACTAACTGGCAAAATAGCAGCGCCACGAAACTAGCTGGTGGTCTGCGAACGAGTAGGACTACGTTCAAAAGTGGATTCCCATTTCAGCATAGCGCAGTCGACGCAGAGCCAGGGAAGTTTTGTGTTGAGCTCTCTCATCAAAAAAAACCAGACTCCGCAATGCGCGCACAAGTGTGCCTTATAAGGACTTTCAGCTCGCGCAATTGAAGGGGGCACCTTTTGCGTCACATCCAAAGCGTAGTAGCAGGCAATTCGCTAGTCGTTGTTCTAGCGCAAGGTTCGCAAGCAGTCAGATTTTCTTGCTTGAATCGCGCGCAACCGCCGCGTATATAGGATACAAATGGAGCGATCACAAGTTCCGACGATTACTTTTGCTCGGGCGGAAACTTCTTCAGCAGCTTAATGACAGCTTTGTCGATAAGTTGAAGCGATTTCCTCTTCTGCTCGACGTCCAGCTTAACTTTCACCGTCCCGCTCCAGACGATTTTGTTGGCGGTGCGATCAATGAAGTCGAGCCGGAGTGTTCCTTCCGGAATGTACATGGCGCTGGAAACCAAACTGCCGGCCGAGCCTGTCCACATGGTCGCATCGAATGCCGGGGGAGGGCCGCCGAATGCCGGCGAAATCGGAGTGCCCGCGGGCCGGTTGAGTCCATACTCAGCCCCGCCTTCAGGTATGAGGATTAGATCGCCATCGCTCTGGGTCCTGGAAAGACCTTTTGCCTTTAGTTCCTGATCGATGGAGCCAACAATGGAAGCGTACAGCAGCGGACGAGCTGGTTGAATTCCGGGCTCTGCGACTGTATAGCTTGTATATCGAGAAAAGTCGGTGTTCTTGTCGTATCCCACTTTTATCTTCTGCGCCACAACGCTGGAGGCGACGAGCACAATTGCGAATGGAACGACCCGCCACAATCGAATTTCGTGAATACTGTGCCTCATCCGCTCTCCTGATTACGAGTCTTACGCTAGTCTGACCAGCTTTTCCTTGAGGGAACATTACATACAATACGAAAGGCCTGAACCTGTCAGTAATAAGGGCCTTGGCTGACCTCTAGCAGTTTTACTAGTACATCCGTCCTACCGCACGGATATAGCGTGGCAGTGAGACTAGAAGGAGCTATATTTCGATGAAGAACACCAGTGTGTGCACGCTTGCCGTAACGCTCATCCTGGCTCTCACGACAAATTTCGGCTTCGCTGATGACAGCAGGAGCGTCAAAGGATTGATTACGAAGCGCACTGCTGACGCAATCACTATCCGCGCTGCCGATGGCACAAGCCAAACAGTCACCCTCACCGATGACACCAAAGTGCAAACCCCGAAGGGTCTTGGTCTACGAAAAGAAGAGGTGCCGTGGACGAGCCTGATCCCTGGCCTGAAAGTAAGTATTAAAGCGATCTCCGATGTTTCGGGAAATCTTATAGCGAGGGAAATCAAGTTCAATAAAAACGATCTTCAAACCGCCAGTATGATTCAGGCAGGTTTGACGCCAACCGAAGAAAAAGTAGCAATGAATGCCGACAATATTGCCGGAAACAAAGAGGCGATAGCAACGAACACCGACAACATATCCGTCAACTCCGCCAATATTGCTAAGAACAAGGCAGAAATATCCGCCAGCCAGGAAGAAGTCAGCCGCCGCTTCTCGGAACTGGCCGATTACGACGTGAAGAGTCAAGCGACGATATACTTCGAGTCTGGCAGATCTACTCTCGGGCAAGACGATAAGAGTGCTTTATCCCAACTTGCTGCTGTTGCGACGAAACTCTCGGGCTACATTATCGAAGTACAGGGCTTTGCCGATTCTACTGGAAATGCATCAGCCAACCAGAGTCTGAGCAAGGATCGAGCTTTTGCTGTTGTGAACTATCTCATGCAGGAAGGTAATGTTCCGCCTCGCCACATTGTTTCTCCGGGAGCAATGGGTATATCTAACCCAGTTGCTTCGAACGAAACGGCGCAAGGGCGAAAACACAACAGACGTGTCGAGGTCAAGGTGATGGTCAACAAAGGAATTCTTGCCGCTAAGCAGTAGATTAGGGCGCTCGGTATCTCCTGGATCAGGTCCTTAACCAATGATTGAATGGAGATCTCTTGAGCTTTCTTTATTGCATGATCTCCGCCGACTTCAAAGCATCTGATCGCGCTCTCTTAGTTCGGTTCGTACACGGTTACGTATCGAATGCAGATCTCGCGGAGGATATCGCTCATGACGCTTTATTGCGCGCACACAGATTTGAATGGCGCGGAAAATCAACCTTCAGGACCTGGCTATACAAGATTGCGAAGAACCTCTGCATCGATTATTACCAGGGTAGGCGTGTACGGCTCAAGAGCGCGGGATTGGAACTCGCTGATTTGATTCAAGATCCTCAGCCGTCAATACTCGACGAACTTCAAGATTGTTCTCTTCGGCAGCAGCTGCGCAATGCGATCACATCGTTATCGCATACCGATCAGGAATTGGTGAAGCTCCGCTACTACGATGGTTTATTACTGCGAGAAATTGCGAGGCTGCAAGGAGAGAACCTGTCCACGGTAAAGAATCGGATGTCACGACTCAAGGTGCGGCTGAAAAATAAGCTGCTAAATTGAAACCGTGATTTCCTCTTGACCGCTATCAACCCAGCTCGACTGCAAGAAGAAGCCTGACTCGTTTAGTAGAAATGCGCGATTGAAGCTACCATCAGCTCCCTTAGTTTTGCCAGATGTCTTCCTTACCATTCTGACCTATAACGCTCAATATCGACCGATGAAATCTGGACTCGAATATTCGATCATTCGATCTTTTGTGGCGATCGTGTGCTGCCTTTCGGTTATACCCAGAGACACATTCGCGTACATTGCGTTATCGACGCCAGTGCAGGCAGAACAAGGGCAGCCCGCCAGAATTCCAGCTGAGCAGTTGGATTCTCTTGTAGCTCCTATTGCTCTCTATCCTGACCCACTGCTTGCCCAAGTAATGGCAGCATCAACATATCCTCTTGAGATCATCCAGTTGCAGCAATGGCTGAAGCAAAACAAGGCTCTCAAAGACAAGGCTCTGGCCGACGCCGCAGCGAAGCAGCCGTGGGATGCAAGCGTTCAAGCTCTCGCCGCACTGCCCGAGGTGGCAGACCGTCTGGCAAATGACATCCAGTGGACTACCGACCTTGGCAACGCGTTCCTAGCGCAGCAGACCGAAGTCATGGATGCGGTGCAGCGCATGCGCAAGAAGGCACAGGATAAGGGGACGCTGAAGTCGACCGAACAGCAGAAGGTTGCGACGAGGATTGTTGAGAAAAAGGAGGTTGTTGTTATAGAGCAGGCCAATCCACAAGTTGTATATGTGCCTTCCTATGACCCTGTGGTCGTCTGGGGCCCGCCTTACTATTATCCTTATCCTCCAATTTATTACCCGACCGGATACTACGCGGCTGGACTGGCGCTTTCTTTTGGCGTCGGAGTGATGATGGGGGCGTTTTGGAGCGGCGGCTGGGGATGGGGCTGCGGCTGGGGTGGAAACAACGTTTACATCAACCGCAATAATAATTTCAATCGCAACACGAATATCGGTGGTGGGAACCGCAACAACATAGCCGGCAACCGTCCCTCACAACTACCCGCGGGCGATCGCGGAAACCTCGGCGATCGCGGGAATCGTCCTTCTACTCTTCCTGCAGATCGCGAGAGTGCCAGAAGCAATTGGCAGCATAATCCTGCACATCGCGGCGGCGCTCCATATCGCGACCGGGCTACTGCTGATCGATTCGGTGGTCTCGCACGCGGCGACTCGCTGGCTCGCCGCCAGACGAACGCCCGGCAACAGCTTGGTCGCCAGGGTGGCAATGTTTCGAGCTTCAGGTCCGGTCGTGGCGGCATCAGTAATGGTGCGGGTAGCGGCAGCTTGGGCAGCCGCGGCGGGAAATCCCTTGGAGGTGGTCCGGATCGAATTGGAAGCCGCGATCTTTCGCGCAGCGGTGGTGGAAATCGCGACGCGTTTGGCGGCGGCACGCGCGGATACAACGGGTCCAATGCGCGCAGCAGCAGCAGTCGCGGCGCTT
>Ga0070741_10001753_pt1 | contig 62806 bp, 72 predicted proteins | sample Coa_R1_4_FD_66440 | JGI IMG/M metagenome (GOLD analysis project Ga0070741, IMG submission 66440) | Surface soil microbial communities from Centralia Pennsylvania, which are recovering from an underground coalmine fire - Coalmine... | ecosystem: Environmental > Terrestrial > Soil > Unclassified ...
GTTTCGAAATTTGCCGCAAGATTGCGCAGTCGATGCCCCTGCGGACGCAGGGGATGAGATGTGAAGTTTATCGCGGGGTGGAGCAGCCCGGTAGCTCGTCAGGCTCATAACCTGAAGGTCAGAGGTTCAAATCCTCTCCCCGCAACCAAATACGCCGCTAAGTCAAAGACTTAGCGGCGTTGGTGTTTTTGATTATGTATGAGACCTTCCGTCTGGAAGCACTGTGGAAGCAAGAGGGCAGGAAGTTCTAAGCGGATCAGCGAGTTGGCGCGAAGGCTAGAATTGAAATTGCCCGTCATGGGTGGTCTGATCTGCGATCTGCACGCACTCGGGCCGGCGGCCGGCAAATCATTGATCGATCCTAAGATCGTCGCGAGCCTTGATCTCGCGTCTACCAGATTGACGGACACGACGGAGGTTTCGCGCCCTGTCAGCTGCAGAAAGATTGCCAGCACGGCATCGGAGTGGCGGACGAGGGAGACCTCGGAAACCTTCTGCTCAGGCGAATAGCCCACTAAAATGCATTCTCAAACTCTAAGATGTCGTGCCCAGCGAGCATGGCCAAGCCCGACGGTTTGTATGGACAATCCGCTTCAGAGTAGGGCTCTTGCGCTTCATCAGCGGCTTCTGTCCGGAGACCCGCGGGCGCCTTCGGAAATTTTCGAGCTTTTCGAAGATCATCTGTCGTCCGTGGTGCGGTCCACGGTACCAAAGCTCATCGACCCTGGGGATGTGAATGCGGCTGTTGCTGATGCTTTACTGCGGTACTTTAAGGCTCCATCAGATTACGATCCCACCAAGAGCACATTGCTGACCTGGCTCTGTAATCAGGCGCGGTACAACGCACTTAGCCAAGTCCGAGATCATGGTCGCCGCGTGGCTCGGCTCGATAAGTTGGGGGAGGCTGTCCGAATCGGGCTGCTCGGACGCGATAAGGGGCAAGATGGCGAGGACCACTTCCTGGATGCCATCGAGGCCCAGCAGATAATGGCCCAGTACGGCCATGAAATTGCTACCGACCACGGAGACGACGAGGTGTTCCTATTGATGGCGGCGGGAACGAAGGATGAAGCAATGTTTGTGGAAGCGCTCCATCTCACCGGATCGCACGCTGAGAATCGGGCCGAGGTTCGGCGCCGGCGCGATCTCATTCGTAAACGCCTCGAGCGAGTACGCTCGAAATTGCGCACAAAGTAAATGGTGAATGGCTCCAACTGACATGACCAATACCAGGAAGCAGGACAAAGAGGGGCGCGTGATGGGTGCTGACACTCTGCGATCAAGCCTTGTGGAGCGCGCGGAGAGTGATGCGCATTTTCTGGCCAGCGCCTTGGCCGCATGGCGCTCAGCTCACCCAGATCTTGACCCACATGATTTGTTGCAATGTGAGAAAGATGATCTCTGGCGAATTGCTTTGTCGCCGCGCCCGAAGAGTGACACCGAGTTCGCTACTGCTGCGAAGCGGATCGCGGACGCGTTCGCGATCGACCTTGACGGATTGATATCGCTTCTCCGACTGGCAGACGCAATGGACGCCCTAGCAACTCCTGATTCAGGATCCGACGAGCTTCTGATGGCCGCTCGCGATCGCTCCGATAAGGACAAGGATCCGAGCGATGAACCTGATCAGCGGTGATGTTCTCGATTCTATTCAACGGTTCTGGAACGCCGTAGCTTTAGCCTACCCAGGCGTCGAGGCGCGATTTCCCCGTCAGCTTGAAACCGCTATTCCTGCAGCTCTGCCCCTAGCAATCGTTTCAATCCGAGACTTGAGGGGTTCGAGTGTTAACGATTGGCTGGCAAAATTGTCGGTGGCAATGCGCGATTTTGGGCCTGACCGGCCGTTGCGGGGCTGTCTCGTAGCATTTCGAGGACGAGGCCTAGTATTTGTCGATAGCAATGACAGTCCGGATGAGACTCAGCTTACGTTGGCCCACGAGGCGGCGCATTTCCTCCTTCACTATCTTGGACCTCGGGCTAGGGCCGTTGCTCGCCTAGGGCCAAAAATTCTTGAAGTTCTTGATGGTCTCCGTGCTCCGAGGAATGAGGAGCGCCTCGCCGGCGTCCTGCGGGGCTGCCCCATTGGGCAATACCGGCATATGATGGGCCGGGGCCAAGAGGGTGCAATTGTCGATTCGGACGTAGAACGGGCAGAAACCGAGGCTGATCTGGTCGCTCTCGAATTATTGGCTCCGGCGGAAGCTGTCGCACGCATTTGCCGACAGCGAAAAGGCGGCATTGACGAGATGACCGCGTTGGAAGTGCTGCAGACCGAATATCGAATACCGACTTGGGGAGCAAAATTGCAGGCCCGGGTCATTATTCGGCGTTATGGCAGCCGACGGTCAAATTGGCTGGAAGGTTTAGGGAATCTGGCCAAAAATCAGGCTGAACCTTGAGATCGATTGGCTGGGGCCCAGCTGGTGATTTGTTGGGCAAAGAATTCGTGTCCGAAAAGTTGCGGGTGGAAGCGATAAGGGGCGAGTAATTCAGCGAGGTGCTGCGATGCCAGACGGGTCCATACCTCAGTCCGGGGCGACAGGGCAGGGTCATGCCGGGACCCAAGCTGACGCGAATGCAGACGATTCGTCGCTGAATGCCGGGGCTGCATCAGCGCGAATCCAGCCCAGGGTCCGCGGATCGGAATCCCATCAATCAGCAACGCAAACGGAACCTGACGAATACGAGAGGGCAACCGGCGAGCGTCTCAGTCAGACGCTTGACATCAATTCGTGGGAGCCAGCGCAGCGGCTGGCCGAGAGCTATGGGCGGTTTGAGCGAGAGGTAGCGGACGCTGTGCGGACGGAGGCCTTGGTCCGCAATGACGTTCGAAAGCAAGTGCTTCCAATCCTGTCGCAAGCGCCCCATGCTCCTCGCGGAGCGGGCCATTACCGCGTCTCTCCTGGCCAACTGAAGGACGTGCAGAACAAGATACTTTTCAATGGCCTGACGCAAGCCGCCGATGGGACGTCGGTGGTCTTCGAGACATTGCCGGTCAAGATGGTGCAGATCGGCGTTGCTCTCGTGAATTACTGCGGCGACAACGGCACGTGGGGTCACCGCATATATCGCCGAGACGTGCGCATGCGCGGCGGTAATCTCGTCGAAGACGCGATTGCAATTTTGGAGCGGCGCGCGCGGAGAGACGGCGAACGGCAGGTAAGTGTCACTGAGCTTTTGCGGCGTGCGGTGATGACCTATGGAGAACGCGCAGTGCTCACCTACAAGGCGACTGCGCCATGGAGGATGGGACACGGGAATCCACTTGCGTATGAGCTTCTAACTGGCTCGGGCGATGCCCGGATAATTGGCATTTCGCTTCCCGTGCTGCGTGATCTAGTGCTTGATCACAAACAGTTCGTTTTCATTCCAAGCGGCACGAAGGACGATCTCCTGCTAACGATCGGAAATGCGCTTCTTCCCCTTGAGTATGCGATCGTCAAGGACTTCAGCGAGTATCTCGCTGATCTCCTTGCCGGCCATTACCGCGGCGAGGAATTCGAACAGATGCATGTGCGCTTGGAAGATTTCAAGGCCGCCGCGGGCCCTTCGCTGATCATGGGCGTCTTCCGTGCTTCAGCATTTGCTCCACCGCAAGTTTTTTATGCGCACGCCGATCACGCGCACGAGGCGGCACTGATTGCCATGGCCGATGCCATGCTTGTGGACCATCGAGGGTTTCCAATGCTGCTCGATCTAGCAGATCGCCTCTGCGTTGGTCTGTTTGGCGCCGACACATTGGTTCGGCCGGCAACTGCCGCGTATGCGCAAGCGCAGGAGGGAACCCAGTATCTGCCGGAACGTCGAACGCGAACCGCCTGAACAGACGTCAAAATCTCTTGTGATTTGAGGAGAACGCTATGTCCAGTGAAATGCATGACTCCGATGCGGTGGGCCAATCCAGTGATCAGGCCGGAGTGCCACGCGTTGACGGACAGGATTGGATTCCGCCGTTGGACGGTCGCGTGTCGATCGCGCCGGCTGAGGCACCGGCCGAGGCATTTGCACGACTGGAGCGTACCGCCCAGGCGAATGGAGGCGAATACAAGCTGCCCAAGGAGTACGAAGGTTCGTTTGGCCGCACGCTGTTTGACAGTCCGGCGAGCGAGGACGGAAGCGTTACGGTTGTGCTGCCGCCGCCGGAGATCGAGCACGTCACCACTCAAGCCTTGGTTCGAATCCAAAGCTATCCCGATAATCGAGTCTACGTCGGCGCTGTGAGCGCTGGTCCCTTCTATGACCCAGACGGTCTCAAGGCAGATAGTCCGACGATGGTCGTTTCAGCTGTTTCGGGAGCAATCATCATGCCGAGCCACCATGGACGGCTCAGCGTCTCAATTATTGGCCTGGAGCACAATGGACGCATTGGTCCGGCAAACCGGCGGCCCCGACCGAACTCACCGGTTTTTTTGGTGCCCGACCAGGAGATGTCGCGCATTCTGGGCCTGAGGGGCGATTTCCCTCTTGGAGTTGTCGTTGGGCACGAACGGGTCGATATCCCCGTGCCTGTGCACGACAAATCCGTTCTGTATCGCCACACCGGCATTCTCGGCACGACCGGGGGCGGCAAATCAACGACGGTCACAAATTTTGTCGGAGGGCTTAGGAATCACGGCGCTGCCGTAGTTCTGCTTGATACCGAGGGCGAGTACACCACCATCAATGAACCGACCGACAACGAGGTCATGATTGAGCTCCTGCGGGAACGTGGAATCGCGCATCAAGGGATGTCCGATACTCATGTTTATCACCTTGTCGGAAGGGAAACGGCGAACCCACGACATCCAAGTATCACGCCGTTCACATTGTCGTTTGCCGCGCTCTCGCCTTACGCCGTCATGGAAATCCTGGAGATGAACGACGCGCAGCAGAGTCGCTTCTTGGCTGCCTACGACTTGGCGAAGCGCTTCATGCGTGATTATCGGGTGTTTCCAACGACTCAGCAGGAGGAGCAACTCGTCCTGGATTACGATGAACAGGAAATGGGTTATCCGCGGTTGACACTCTCTTTCCTGATCGATGTCGTGACAGCTTGCATCTGCGCTCTGCAGAACCAGCCACAGCCGTCGAACGTCCTGAACCGCAATATCTTCGGTACAAACTGGGACGCAATAATCCGCACCATCAATGGTGCCGGCCTCGAGAAAAGCGCGCCAAGCTGGAAGAAAGTCAGTGGAATGCTGTGGCGCCTTCACCGCCTCGGCATATTCGACAGCCGTGCGGCCCGGACGCTGGATGCTCGTACTATGCTGCAGCCCGGCCGCGTCAACATCATTGATCTCTCCGATCTCGACGGCGCTGTCCTGCGTAACCTTGCGATTGCACAGATTCTGCGACAGCTACACGAGACCCAAGAGGCCAACTACGTCGCGGCCAACGAGCGCGGCCAGGCGCCAACGCCAGCCCATGTGGTGATTGAGGAAGCCCACGAGTTTCTGTCCTCAGCTCGCATTCGGCAGATGCCGGTTCTCTATCAACAGGTCTCTAAGATCGCAAAGCGAGGGCGCAAGCGTTGGCTCGGCCTAACGTTCGTAACGCAGCTACCACAGAATCTTCCGGATGAGGTTCTCGCTCTCGTGAACTCCTGGATACTTCACAAAATTCAGGATGAAAGTGTCGTCAACCGGCTGCGTAAGACGATTCCCTCGATCGATCCATCGCTATGGAAAATGATCGCCAGCTTGCGATCTGGCCAGGCGGTTGTCCAGTTATCGCATATGAGCCGGCCAATGTTGACGGCGATCAATCCCTCGCCTTATCGGTTGCGCCTGGAGAACTAATGAACTGTCCTCGTAAATCCAAGGACCACTTCGCGCCGCATGCGCGCGTTTAACTGAGCTGACCCATTTTGTAAGGGAGGTGGCAAGTATCGGCGGTTTGCTGGCAGCTTACGCGTGCGGCGTGCAAAAAGCTTGAGGCCGACTGATTCGGCGACTGCCGATACAACGATAGCGTTGCGAATGAACGTTCCCCTTACCGTGTTTTCGCCGACTACGTAAATGGCCTTGCCCCCTGGCACGAGCACGCGTGCGGTTTCGCTCAGAGAAAGTCGCATGTCATCTATGTAGCGGGCGAGAACTGCTCCGTCTCCAGAGCGCAATTGCGGGCGGAGTTTCAGGTCGCGCATGATGTCGCGAATTGCTGGTTCATCCTGCGGAGCGCCATTTCCAACTTCGGTTCCAACGCTCGACGCTCTGATGCGGCGAAGTTCGTCGATGCTGTAGCCCATCCAAACAAGTGTAAACTTACTGCATCGCATGTAGTCGATCGCGTTGAGGTAAGGAGGAGATGTCAGGACCAGATCGACGGACTGTTTTGATAACGGAAGGCTGCGCGCATCACCTTCGTAGAGGTGAGGCGAGGGACCACGGGATTGACTACTCGCGTGGATGCAGTTTTCGACCACCCGGGACATCGCTGTCGCAAACGTCCGGAACGGCTTAGTCGGGGCGCGGTCATAGGATTTGTGAGGGCGACTGTGCGCCAAATCCATCGCCAATGAAGCTCCTGCCTGCTTGGCGATAATCAATCGGGAAAATCCGCACCACAGAACGTCACGCGTTGTACGATCCCGAACTCTACCGATAGCAGTAGAAAGCGAGGCGAGCTGTTTGCGCGCGTAATCGTCAAACCAGTATGAAATGAATCGTCGCGTCTCCTCGTCCGCCCCATGAGGATATGAATTTCGTGCGGGGAGAGAGGCGAAGATCGACCTGGCGCGAGAGAGGACGTCTGCTGCCTTTTCGTGAACCTGTTCTGGGTCAATCGTGGTCGACCAAACTTTTGAGATGAGCACCGCGAGCGGGTCGATGTCTACGCCGAACGCTCGATGTCCTTTGCAACGGGCAAGCGCGATCACCGTGCCAGACCCCATCATCGGGTCCAACACGCGAAGAGGCTTCTGTGCCTCGCTCAACACCTCAAGAGCGATCCCGGGCGCCATGCGAGCAGGAAAAGGATGGACGGGCTCGCGCCCCAAGGCCTCATAGACTGTTTTCTTGTGGGATCCGATCATTATCCAGCCCAAACTCAAGGTGAACGCGAGGGCGCATGAATGGCGAGAACTCCACTATTGCACAGGACTGTAGGATCGCAAAATGTCCCAGTCGGCCGTCCACCTTTGAAGGGCGCACGGCAAGTCGGCTGCGATGCAGGGCGTTCAACGAGAAGGAGTAGGCGTCATGCCTGCGGACAACGTGGGTCCTCACGATCTTCTGTCAGATGTCACTGAACTCGACTTAGTCCGCCATCTTCTGGCCGATCTCCATGACGACCTGATCGAAAAGGTCGCCCGTTTTCGACAACTGATCGACCTCGGCTTGCAGATGGGCAGACGAACAATGATCTTTGGGGGCCACGCCGCTCATCACGCGTGGATTGAGGCACGGTCGTCTTTTGTTCACGGAAACTATGCGGCGACGGTCCTTCTCTGTCAGAGCCTTGTAGAGAATCTTCTCGCCGCGTTTCTGCATGCCGGGCTGCTGATGGATGATCTACCCGATCGAATGCTTTTCGGGAAACGCTGCGACGTTGCCGCGAGCGGGATGTCATTTCGGATCAGGACGTGGAAGACCTTAGCCGACTGATGGAGCTGCGAAACCCACTATCGCATTTTCGGCATGTGCAAGAAGTCGCCAATCTTGATCGGCGCGCCATCCAGACTGGGGAAACGGCGGAGGAGCTTCTGAGCCGAGACGCAGTATTTGCAATCGGTCTCGCTGTGCGAATGTTGGGCAAACCAGCCTTTCGGCTTGGCTAGCCTATGGTTGTTTGGCAGGTGTCACCTGTTCAAGACGATCCACGCGCCGTTCGATAGCGTTGAGCCTTTCATCCTGCCGTGCTGTGAGCACCACGACATTTGCGAGTTGCTGTAGCGTAGCTTCGATCTTCGCGACGCGTTGGTCCACGCTTTGCAGCTCTGCTCTCATGCCGAAGAAAGCTGCCGTTCCGGCGATGATAAAACTGATTGCAGTTAGGATATGACCGTAATTGATCGTCGGATCGAACAGTGGTTTTTGCTTCTTACGTTCGCTCGCATCGTCGCTCATTGAAACGCTCGCTAAGTAGATGCATTCATCAGGTCCGCGCAGAACTGATGCGCTCTACACCTTGAATGCTATTTGTCCGGGGTGAGATGCCGTGGGCACGATTGGTGAATTCCGGCATCATCGCCGGAAAATCCGCGCGACTTTCTCGATCGACCGACCGCCGACGTAAGCGGTGATGATCATGCCGGTCCAATCCGCTATCATGCCCGTGATCGGATCAGTGGTGCCAAGTCCGAGCACCTTGTCCCATACGATCACCTTCCAGAAATAGATGATTACGGGCGCGGCGAGCAGCGGCCGAATGATGGCCGTATACCATCGGCCCTGCTCGGCGATGATGATCGCCGACGCCTGCCTGCGCGCTTCGATCTCAGCTTCGATCTCCTTGGCGGCGAGGTCGGCCGCCATCCGGTCCTGTGTGTTCGCGGCGTTGAGCTTGGCCTTGTACGCACTGATCAGGCCGCTGATGACGGGCCCGCCGATGAGGCTTGCAAGCCAGGTCCACACGTCAGCCTCCCTGGCCCGCTGCTGTAACGTCGGCGAGCTCGGTCTTGTGCCGCCTGTCGGCGAGGTTGCGCAGGAACTGGAAGAGCGCAGTGAGCGAGATCAGGATCAGCGGCCACGCCCAAGACGGCACCTTGGCGGCGAGCGAGCTCACATCGACGCCGCTCACGATCGGCGCGAAGAAATCGTAGCCGCTCACGGCTGCGCTTGCGACGATCACGACCGCGGACGAGAGCTTCTGCTTGATGCCTGAAAACTTTTCGCGCAGTGCCGCGAAGAAACTCTCTTCCTTGTCGTAAAGCTCGCGGAATGCCGGCCGCGATTTCAGGATCGGACGAATCCAGAACCAGTAAATCGCGACAAGCGTCGCGAGGACCAATAGGAACATCAACATGGCTTGTTCTCCTGTGGTTAGGCTGTGACGGGGACGAGCCCGGGCGTCGGCGCCTCATGGCGCGCCTGGTGCCAGCGGTTGAGGGCGTAGGCGGCGCCGCCGATCGCGCCGGCGCCGACAAGAGCGATGCCCGCGGTCTCCCACGGGTGCATCGCGACCCAGTCCCAGAATCCGAGTCCGCCAGCGGCACCACCGGCTGGCGCGCCCTTGGTGATGACTTCCTTCGCGATCTTGGGCGGGGGGACGATTCCCTTCGCGGGCAGCTCGAGCTTGGTGGGCGGCGGCAGTGCGATTTCCCGTTTCGCCTTGGGCGCAGGTTCAACGATCGGCAGCGCGGCAAACCCGACCCGCGCAGGCTGCGGATAATCCTTCGGCCAGGTGAAGGCGGTGATGACCGAGGAATCGAAGACCTCGTCGCACACCATGTCGTGTTGATTGCCGCCGCGGCCGATCAGGCGGCCGTCCTTGGTCCGGCCGACCACCAGGAACACATGCCCGCCGCCGTCGCGCGATTTTGTGGCGATGGCGCCGAGTGCGGGGCCCTTGAGGCGGACGCCGTAGCGCGTGAAATTCAGCGCCCACAGACTGTCGTCACCCGGCAGACCGGAGGCGACCAGGCAGTAGTTGACGGTGAGCGCGCACCACGGCGTCGCGTCGTGCCGATACGTCTTGGCGATGTTGCCGCCGCAGGCTTTGGCCATGCCGATGATAGCTGGGTTGTCGGCAGCGCCCGGAAACTCATAGAGCCCGATGATCGCGTTCATGCGCGCGAGCCACGGCGGAGTGCCTGCGACCGGCACCGGCGCCGGACTCGGCGTCACGCCCTGCGCCGCCCCGGCCATGGCGAGCGAGACCGCCTTCACCTCGGCAACGCGCGTGCCCCAGCCGCGGCCGAACACCGGCCAGGTCTTGAGCGATTTCAGGAAGGCGAGCCGCTCGTCGCAAATTGCCGCGGCGAGCACCCTTGGGTCGCGCACGCGCGCGTAGGCGAGCACCTTGTCGGTGACGACACTCGTGTCGTCCGGCAAGCCGACGACGCGGCGCAGCACCTTGCCGCTGCGGCCAAGCCCTGAGTTCACGCCATAATCGAAGAGGCTGTAATCGACACCGGCGGGAAGTTCGTCGCAACGCTGCGCATCCCAGTAGCGTTTGCGGTAGATCGCCTTCGCCTCGTCGACCGACATGGCGCGCACATCGGCGGCCGTGGCGTTCGGCTTCACGTATCTGCGGTAATCGTAGATCGTGATGCCGAAGTTGGTGGGCCCGCCCGGGTCGGACGGATGGTTGGTGTAGCCGCCCTCGTGGACGAGCAGGCGCCGCAGCGCCTCGTCGTAGATCGAAGCCGCCATGACGGTTCTCCAAATGAAAAGACCGCCCGGAGGCGGCCGACGTTGGGGTTGGATTGAAGCGGTTGGGATCAGCCCGAAGGGGCGTCCGATTTCAGGTCGCGAGGCTCTTTGGCCTTCGCGAGCTCGTCCTGAAGCGCATCGATGCACGCGAGATGGAGCTCGTTCTGCTCGTTCGCCGCCGCCAGGTTAGCGGCCAGGTTTGCCGCGCGCTCCGACAGTACCTGGATCTGCGCTTGCAGCTCGCGGACGTAGCCGCGGACACCGGTCGGCAGCACGATCTGCTCAGTCATGGCCTCTCCATCCTCGGTTCAGGCGATCCGGACGCCGCAAAAGTTGTTGGTGTTGGCGGCAACGTAGCCGTCATTGGTGACGAACTGGATGCGCGCATCCACCGTGTCCCCGGCGCCGAGCTTGAGTACCGCGGTCGTATGCAGGAAGGTGCCGAGATCGACGACGGTCTTCGTCAGCACCTCGGACTGCGTGACGATCGATCCGTTGAGGTAGAGGGCGAGATCGACCTCGGTCGGAAGTGTCGCGTTCTTCTTGAACACGAAGTGCGCACCGAAGAAGTAATAACCCGCAACCGGCGCCACGAAATTGCTGTTTGCCGCGCTGAACGCATTCTGGTCGTTGTGATTGGAATTGTTGAAGCCAATCTTCGCCCACGCGCCGGCGGCGTGGTAGTCGTCGAAGTTCACATAGGCAGAGAACTTGGCGCCTTGGATGTGGTCGATCTTGCCGCTGCCCTTGTCGATCGTCAGCGCGGTGTAGAAGGTCGACGCATCGGGCGTGACCTTGACGGTGAAGTTGTCGTCGCCAAGGAGCCCAAACATCGCCCGGGTGCTGAAGTTGTCCTGGAGAGTAAAGCCGGCGTCCTTGGCGGCCGCGCTCTTGTTGATCGTGACGCGCATGTCGCCGGAGGCATCCTTGTTGAAGAGGATGCCGTCGGCGTTGACCGCGAGCCAGTTGTTCGAATCAGGCGAGCCGTTGATGCCGATGTGACCGTTGCTCTTGTCGATCACAATCGCGGTCTTGAAGGTCGAGCCGTCCGGCGAGACCTTGATGGTGAAGTTGTCGTCGCCGAGGAGGCCAAACAGCGCCCGCGTGCTGAACGCGTCCTGCAAATTGAACGCCGCGTCCTTGCCGGCGGCGCTCTTGTTCAGCACGATGCGCATGTCGCCGGTGCCGGGCGTCACGTCATCGTGGCTGAACAGGGCGGCGTTGGATTTCAGCGCGAGGCGGTTGGTCGTGTCGGCCGCCGTGTTGACGCCGAGCTTCGTGAGCGTGCCATTGCCGGCGCCGGTCAGCGTCAGGTAGCCGCCGGCCGTCCCGAAGTCGGTCCAGGCCGTGCCGGTCCAGACCGTGAGCGCGCCGGTCGCCTCGTCGAAGCAGGTCCAGCCCTTCCTGGGCGTGAGCTTGATCCACTGGCCGTTGGTGTAGAGGGCGATATTGAGGTCCCATGTGGCCCAGGCGCCGGTTGCGCCGGAAGCGACCTTGTAGCGGTCGCCTTCGGCCGGTGAGCCGGGCGGCAGGGTGTGTGTCGAATCGATTACCGACAGCATGACGATCGAGTCGAGGATCACGATCGCCTGATTGTGGGTGACGTGCTTCTGCGACTGGCTTGCCGCGATCAGCGGCATGCCGAGGTGGGGCGTGTCGGTCATTTACTTAAACCGTTCTGGTGGCGCCGGTGCCGCGCCCATAAGCGAGGCTGATTTGGTAGACGGCGAACTTCACTTGCGCCTGGTTGCTGCCGAAGTCGGCGACCTGCATGGCCGAGGTGTAGGCGAAGCTCGGCTGCCCGACGCGGGTGGTGCGCACGACCGCGCCGGTGCCGATGTTGATGATGTCGATGTCGTAGAGTTCGACTTCTTCGCCGAGCGGCACGTCCGGCGCTTCCCAGTTATCGCCGTCGATGCGGGTGCGGCGAATCCAGCTGAGCGTCCAGTCGAACGTGCTGAGATTGCGGATACCGGCGAGCTGCACAGGGCTGTAGGGCCGAAGGCCGACGCCGTCGAAGCTGAACGACGTGACCTGATAGGTCGGGTCATCGATTGTCTTGGTCGAGGGGCCCCACTTCCAGTTCCACGGATTGTGCCGTTCGGTCACCGCGATCGACGACTGCATCACGGTGGTGTCGAGCACGACGAACGGGGCGCCCGCGGCGACCGGGCTGCGCATGGCGTATTCGCTGCCGAGTTGCCCACGCAGCAGCCGCGTGAGCTTGTATTGGTCGGCGGCGATCAGCTCGGCCGTCGCGAATTGCAGGACCTCCCACTGCCCGTCGCCGTTACGGACCGCGCAGGTGTTGCCGCCGGCGAGCACGAACAAGTCGTCGAGCGAGAACAACCCCTGGCTGGACGGGACCTGGACATAGAGGCTGTTTGCCATGTCCCAGTTCCAGAGCGGCCCGGAATAGAAATCGAACAGCGTCTTGCCGATTGTCGATCGGTTGATGACAAGCTGGTCCAGCAGGTAGCCGCTGGTCGTGGGCGATCGGAACACGTTCACCCGCGCCCATGGCTCGGCATAGGCGGCGAGGCGCGGAACGCCGGGGACCTCGGTTGGGGTCAGGATCGGCAGGTCCATGATCTGAAGAGCCGCCGGCCCGGGCTCGATGACCGGCTTCGGCTGCCGGGTCGGCGGCGGCCCGTCCGAGGCGCCGTAGGTCGCTTCGTCGGTGCGGACGAGCTTCGCCGGCCGGCTGCGTTCGAAACCAACCGAGTCGGCGCGCATCTGGAAAATGCGGCCATTGAGATCGAGATTGACCACGTCGGTCGGCTCGATCGCAAACGCCGACGGCGGGAACGTAAGCTCCGAGCGTTCGCGCATCACCCAGGCATCGACCAGCAATGTGTCGACGATGCCTTGCGCCTCGGCGAAGTCGAACACGATCGCCGGCTGCAATTCGATGGTCTTGGCACTCGATCCGCGCAGCCGGCGGGCATAGACATCGGCGGCCTGGAAATCGTTGTCGGGGTCAAGGAATTGCAGGTGCACGGTGCGTGGCAGGTCGGTCTCCTGCGCGCGCGTGAGGCTGTAGACGCCCTTGCTGTCATTGCCGTTGTCGATCAATCGGTCGATCGCATAGGTCGCAACGGGCGAGCCGCCGCGCTGCACGAATTTGATCAGAGCATTCGTCTCGCAGGCATCAAAGAAGTAGAGCTGCATCAACGGGCCCAGCGCTGAACGCGGGCTCATGATGTTGTTGATGAGGTAGCCGCGCACGATGCCGTTGATGCCGGCTACATCGATCGAGATGCCGAGCCCAGCGCAGATCTCCGCGACCACGTCCGATAGTGTGACGAGCCCCAGGCGGCCGGTCAGCCAATGGCCGCGCCGCCAGTTCGGTCCATCGCGCCAGACGAGCGAGCTGTTCGGATATTGCGGATACGGCCGCGCATCCCAGGTCCAGGCCCACATCGAGCCGCGGTCGATCATCGGCGCGCCGTACACCGAGGACGTGGGGTTGTGGCCGTTGGCCGGGTCCCAATAGATCAGGTGCGCTTCGAGGAAGGCGCGCTGAATCAGGTCGTCGCGCCGGCCGGTCGAGAAATACGGAAAGAAGCTCTCGGACGATTTCGGGTCGTAGAAGACGTTCGGCTGGTTTGTGCCCTTGTCGATCGCCGGGCAGCCGAATTCGGTGAACCAGATCGGTTTGCCTTGCGGCACCCAGGCGGTCGGCGTGCCGCTCTCGACTCCGCCGGGCCGATTGTAGTGCTGGTTCGCCCACCAGCTATAAAAATCCTTGTAGCGGAAGACCCAGGGCTTGCCGTAGGCGCCGTCCGTGACGTTGGTCCGCGTTTGCGTCTTGCGGTCATTGCTCGATGCGTAGAACCAATCGAAGAGTTCGCCGCCCTCGATGTTACCTTGCAGGTAACCCTGGTCATAGATCGACGGCGCGCCGGCCTCGGCGTCAAGGTGCAGCCGGCCCGAGCGCCAGTCGGACAGCGGCATGTAGTTGTCGACGCCGACGAAATCGACGTTCGCGCTGGCCCACAGCGGATCGAGATGGAAGTAAACGTCGTTCGAGCCGTCGCTCGGCCGGAAATTCGCGTACTCGCTCCAATCGGCCGCATATCCGACCTTGCAGCCAGCGCCCACGATCCCTTTCACATCGACGGCGAGCGCCACCATTTTCGCGACCGCCGGGAATGCCGACGCGCTCGATCGCACGGCGTTGAGCGCGACCATTTCCGAGCCGATGAGGAATGCGTCGACGCCGCCGGCCGCGACCGCAAGCTTGACGTAATGCAGGATCATCCGGCGATACGACCACTCGCTCGGCCCGCTGTAGGGAATCGTATCGCCGTTCCAGGCGCCGAAGTCCGACGGCGCGGCGCTTCCGAAGAAGGCGTCCACCTGCGTCGCCGCGGTCGCGGTCTTGTCGACCGTGCCGGCGTATCCGGGCGCCGGCGAGCAGGTGATGCGTCCGCGCCACGGAAACGGCGGCTGCCCGTTGGTCGCGGCATTGTTGCTGTACGGGTTCGGCAGGCTGTTGCCCGCCGGGACATCCATCATGACGAACGGGTAGAGCACGACGCGGAAGCCACGCGCCTTGAGCTCCGTGATGGCCTGAACCACCGCGCGATCGGCCGGCGCACCCCCAAGCAGCGGACCAAAACTGTCCGACGACACGATGTCGGCGCTCGCCCGGCCGATGCCCGAGACCTGCCAGCTCCAGGGCGTGGTGGCCTTCGCGCTGAACTCGACCTTCGGCTTGATCTGGCAGTTGCCGCAGCGCAGATCGGTGCCATGCCATGCAACGACGAGCGAGATCGTGTCGATGTTCGGGGCGCTGGATTGAAGTTGATCGAGCGAGACGAGAACGTCAGCCTTGCCGACGCTGCCGTGCCGGTTCTCCGCAATCGTGTGGCCGAAGCCATCGTCGCGATAGACCGTGTCGGTGGCATAGGCGAACTCGCCCAGGCTCGGAATGAGCGTGACGCCGGTCAGGATGTCCTCGAGGCGCATACCCATGGCGCTTGGGCGGCGGATCACCTCGACGGTGATCTGCGGGATGCGGTTGCCGAACTTCTCGACCGGCATTTCCTCGAACACGAGGTAGGCGAGCCCCCGAAAGCCGGGCACATTGCCGGCACCCTCGACCGCCTCGATCTTCGGGTCGGCGCCTTGGCTTTGGTCGCCCTTGTAGAGCCGCCAGGTGAACTGCGACATGTCGAGCGGCTTGCCATCCGCCCAGACGCCGCCGATATCGACGATCGGCCCCTCGCAAAGCCCGAGCGCGAACGACACGAAATAGGTGTAAGTCGTAGTCGTCGTGGTGACGGTCTGGCCACCGCCACCACCGCCCTTGCCGCCGCCACCCTGCGTGCTCGTCGATGTGGTGACGACCTCGCGAAAGTTGGTCGCCCAGATCATCTGCGGGCTCACCCGCATGCGGCCGTAGACGCGCAGGACCGACGCGCCCTCGCTCGATGAGGTGACAAACAGGTTGGTGAGTCGCGGGCCTTCCTCCTGGTTCTGGATCGGTGCCGGCGCAAAGAGTTGCCGGTCGATGAAGTTGCCGGCAAAGGCGCCAACGAGCGCGCCGATCGGCCCGCCGACCGCATAGCCGGCGACCGACAATACGAGAGACGCCATCGGTCAGTCCGTCACGCCCGGAAACTGGAACGCATAGGCGATGCGACGGCGCCAGGCCGCCGGCAGCGCGTTTTCGGCCACCGCATGCCGATCGTAGGCATGAATGATCGAGTCCGGACCCGAGACAATCGCGGCGTGCTTGGCAGGCCCACGGTCCTTGACGCGGATCAGGATCACGTCGCCCTCTTGCAGCGGCGCGCCGTCACGGAACGCCGCGGCGTCGATCTCGACCAGGTGCCGGCGCGCAGCATCGCGCAGCGTCTCCTGCCCGGTCTCCTCGGCCCAGTTGGGCGAATAGGGCGTGATCGGCTCCTTCTCGGGTCCGCAGAAGGCGCGGTAGACGCCGCGGATCAGGCCGAGGCAGTCGGCGCCGGCACCCTTGAGCGACGCCTGGTGGCGATAGGGCGTGTCGATCCAGGTGCGGGCCTCGGCCACGATGTCAGCGCGGCTAACCTTGTCCGCTGATTTTTGATCCGCCATCGTTGGCATCGCCGGTGTTGGCATAGCTCGTCACCGCATCGTTTCCTGGGATGTAGGGAAATCCGCGGAAGTTAGGGACGTTATTGAAGCGGTCGCGACAGGTGGCCAGGCTCTTGTCGCAACCGGCCGTCACCGCGAAGGTGTCACCGACCGCGATGTCGAACGGCATGGTCTCCCACAGCTCGAACGACACCTCCGCGCCGCTGTTGACGTGGAATTTGACTTCCATGATGGCGCCCGCATTGGCGCCCGTGACCCACGTCACCTTGCCGCCGGTGAACCAGCCGTCCTGGTAGCCGGCAAGGCCGCTGGCCGAGAACGTGTGATTGGTGGCGACGCCGTCGACCGTGCCGCTGCCCTTAAACGCGGGCGACGTGAGGTCGACCGTGCAGCGGCTATCGCCCAGATCGGCGTCGCAGGAGCGCTGATAGATGCGCCCGCGCTCCTGGTTCAGCGCGTGCGACAGCCCCCGCATCTCCGTCGTGAACGCGTTAAGCCCCCGCGAAATCTCCCCGACCGAGCCCGAGAATACGATGTCGCGATCACTGACGTCGGTCCAATCGACCAGAAACAGGGTGAGCGAGGCGTTGTCGTAGAGACCTGCGGCCAGATCCGATTCGTTGAGATGATCGCTCTGCAACGCGCCTGCGATATCCATCGTGTCGACATTCAAGGAGAGCGTCTGCGTCACGGCCGACGCCGTCATGCCGGCGAGCCGCTCGTAGGTCACGCCCTCGAAGGTCAGGTCCTCGTCATGATCGGTAAATCCGATCTTGACGCCATCGGTTCGCTGCAACAGCCAGCAATGGCAGAATGTGGTGAGCCCGCTTGCGAGCTTTGCCTGCATCGAAACTGACAGATCGCGCATGGCTCAGTCCGAAGCGCTGTCGTTAGCGTTCACTCGCGCACCTCGACGAGGTCGATCTGCGAGACGATCTGCTGATCGAAGGCGTTGGCCTGCACCGGCAGGTGGTCGGTGTCGAAACGCACCGGCACGTCGAATTCAAAGCTCGCGGTCGGGTTCGAGCCGGGCGCGGCCGCGAGGGTGACCTGACCGGTCTGATAGTCGATTCCGGAAGGCGCGACCGGAGAGCCACCGACCATCACAATAACGGTGCCAACGACCGGCTTGGTGATGGTACGGATATGCTGAAAGCCGCCGATGTCGTAGCGCTTAACCAATTGCCAGACGGTCGAGGTGATCTCGACCATCGGCTGATCGGCAGCGTTGTAGTCGTTCCAGTCCTTTAGCCGAAACGAATAGGCGCGGCCTTTCACGACATGAAAGAACGCGATCACTTCGAGCATCTGCTCGCGCGTGCGGATGCCGGTCGAGATGTTCCATTTACCGCGCGAGTTCGCCCACAGGATGTTGCGCTCTTCGGCGCCCGAAGCGAGGGTCACCACGCTGGTCGAGAATGACGGCCCGCCAGTAGCGCCGCGCGCTATGTAGGGCGGAAACGAGATGTCTCGAAACGGCTGCGGCACGGCTGTCCTGACATCGAGAGCCTACGCCCGCTGACGCAGGCGAACAGGCATGGTAAGTTCGGGCTACGCGTTCAGCAGGGGGCCTGCGCGTGATCGCAGAGTGGGGCGATGCTTAGAGCGGTTTCCGCTCGTTTTGAATCGTCATACGCGGGCTTGTCCCGCGTATCCCGCTTATAAAGGCACCGCGCCCTCCTCATCGGGATGGCCGGGACAAGCCCGGCCATGACGAGAAGGTCGGGTCAAGACGATCGGAATCCGCTCTAAGTGGCGGCGGCATCGACAATCGGATCGTGAACGCGTCACTCGTCAGGCGGACGAACTGATCGCGCTGCATCGCGATGACGCCTACGGCATCGCCCGTGATCATCGAATCCGGACGCTTCAGAAACAGCAGCAGCAGGAGCATCGGTTCTGGTCTGCCGTCGCACGGATGATCGCAGATCGCACCGGACGAGAGGTCGGCGTCGACACTGCAACCCGGTATCTCGAAGCCTTGCCACCTGATCGTGACGCACTCGCAGACGAGCAAGTACCGCGCGCCGGCGATCAAGAAGCAGTGTCGGTTGACGCGGGTAGCGGCGCCAGCGCGCATCTGCGGCTCGTACCGAAGGAGTAAGCGCAGTCACGTTCCTCGCATCCCCAGGCGCACTGCGCGTGCAAGATCGGCGGCGACCTGGGTGCGGCTTGCCTGGAACGCGGATGGGCTTGGCGTCTGGATCGTGACGTTGATCACCGGCGCCGCCATCGGGCCGCGCGCGCCGTAGCCTCGTGCCTCGTCGCGGTTGAGCACCCGCTCGCCGCGCTGCAAGATCGCCGGCACTTCATCCGGTGAGAGGAATGCACCGTCGTGGAAGCGGGGCGCATGGCGGAACACGGCCGCCGGAACGACCGCCGGTGTGCCGTCCTGGCCCACGACACCGCCCTCGTGGAATTTGAGGCCTGCGAACAGGCTGCCAAAGAGGCCGCCGACATTGCCGAGCGTAGTGAGGTTTGTTCCGAACAGGAAGTTCTTGAGCGGATTGAGCACCGCAAGCTTGAGGATTTCCTTTTCGATATCGACAAGCGCCGCGCGTCCGGCATCGGCCCACGATTTCCAGTCCATCTTGCCCTCGGCAATGAGGGTCGCGAAGCGATTGAAGGTCGTATCCGTCATGCCCTGCAAGGACTGCATCGCGCCTTGCGAGCGGGCGAGCGACTGGTTGAGGCGTTCGATGTTGGCGGCATTGGCGAGGATCGCCTGGCCTTCGGCGCTGGCGAGGTCGATACCCTTCTGGCGGAGCTGCTGCTCCGCCTGAAGCTGAGCGATGATGATCGCCCGCTGCGATTCCCCTATGCCCGCAAGATCGATCTGCTTCTGCAGCAGCTCGACCTGGTTCCTCTGGCCCTCCAGGGTCTGCAGGGCCGCGGCACGGGCCTGCTCACCGTGAAGCCGTGAATAAGCGCCGCGCAGTGCGTCGATGACGCGGCCGAGCGTGCTTTTCGCATCGCCCTCCGCGAGCGATTGCGCGACGATCAGCGGGCGCAGCGCCTGCTCGACCTGCATCTGCCGCTGCGCCTGCTCGGTCGAGAGCCCGCCGGCGAAGACGGCGTCGTTGAGTCGCCGCTGCGCGGCCGACTCGGCGCCAAGGTCGTTGACGGATTTGGCCGATTGCGCCGCCTGCTCGGCGATCTGTTCCCGGAGCAAGTCGCGGGCCCGGGTGTCGACGTCGACGCCGTTCTGCACCGCCTCGGTCAGCGCCTTGCGCCGGGCTTCCGCCTGCTGGGCGGCGGCGGCACCCTTCAGCCAGGCTTCGGCGAGGCCAATGGTCGCCTTGGTGTTGACGTCGAGGACGCGCGCCTGGTCGATCAGCGCCTGCGTTGCCTCGGCGCGCGCCTTGGTGCCGGCACGCGTGATGTCGGCCTCGGCGATTGCGACCGGAATCGCCTGGCCGGCGAGTTCGACCCGCCGCCGCTCTTCGGCAATGGCCGCCTTCTGGGCCGGGGTCTTGGCGGCGAGCGCCTGGATTTCGAGTTCGTCGAGACGGCGGGCCTTATCGGCCGGATCGAGCCAGGTCAGGATCGCCCGCGTCACCGCGTCATAGGCGGTCTCGACCTGCTTGAGGTCGGCGACCTTCTGCTTCGCCAGCGGGTCATCGAGCGCGGTGCGAATCTGCGCCTCGCGGGCCTTCAGCGATTGCAGTTCCTCGAAGCCCGGCGTCAGCTCGCGCGCCACCGTGCCGGCGCGCACCGACAGCTCATTGGCCTTCGCCTCCTTGGCGCGAACCTGGATGATATCGAGCTTTGCCTCGATCTTGGTAATCTCGGCATCGACCTCCGTCAGCATCCGCGTGTTGAAATTGCGTGCCTGCGCGGCAAAACGCGTCGGCGGGTTCGCGATCAGCGCCTGCAGGCGCGCGCGTTCCTGCTGAAGCTCTTTGAGCCGCTCCTCAATCGGGGCGCCGTCCAACACGCGCGAAATCGCCCGGCCGAGCGCGTCGTAGGCATTCGACGCCATCCGCCCGACGAAATCCCAGGCGCGGCCGAGCGCCGTGGTCGCATCGGCCGCGTTGACGAGGCTGCCCTTGAGGGCGTCGAGCAGGACCCGCTGCGCGGCGGTGCGGTCGTTATGGTCGGCAAGCGTGCGGACGTACTGGCGCGTCCTGTCGTCGAGGAAGTTGAGCTTGGCATTGAGCGCATCGGCACCCTTGATCGGATCGGCAAACGCTCCCGCCAGCTCTTTCGCCGCGGTTGCAACGTCGGTGCCGGTGGTCGCGGCGTAGTTCTTCGCGACCTTGATCAGGCCATCGAAATTCGAGACCGCAATCCTGCCGGTTTGCAGGAACGCCGCCTCCATTTCGCGCGCGGCCGCGACCGAGACCTTGCCGGCCGAGGCCGATTGCTCGGCGATGCGCTCGACCTGACCGACGGTGGCTCCGGCGGCTCGGCCGGTGCCCCCGAGCGCGACCTCGAGTTCCTTCTGCGACTCGATGTAGCGGTAATAGGAGTAGCCGACCGCAGCGCCGATTGCCGCGATGCCGGCGACCACCGCCATCGTCGGCGTGATCAGGCCCGTCAGGCCCTGCCAGACTCCTTTCAGGAGCCCACCGAGTCCACCTTCGCCCAAGGCGGCAGAGGCCTTGATGCCCTCGACGGTCAGAACCCGCATCGGGCTTTGGCCCGAAATGAGCGCGTCGACCGTATGCCGCGCGGCCGACCCCAGGACCAGGACCTGGTTCGTGCTGAGCGCCGCGCTACCACCATACTTCTCGATGACGCTGGCGGCTTCCCTGTAGCGGCTGTTGGCGAGCGCGACCGCCGCCGCATGCTCCGCCTGCGTGATTGCGCCTACCTTGAACAGCGAGCCGGCTTCCGCGACGTCGGTGTTGAGTTTCTTTTGCGCCGTCCCAAGCGGATCGATCTGCGCGCGCAGCGCCGAGGTTCGCGCTTCCAGGTCCTCTGCGGCCCTAGCGGTTTCCTCGAACACCGCAGCCGACTCGCGCGCCGACTTGGGCTGCGCCGTGCCAACGCCCAGAACCTGGTTGAAACTGCGCTGCGACTGGTCGGCGGCGCCAGCCTGTCGTGCGGCCTCCGCCAGCCGCTGAAGGCGCTGGGCCTGGCGATCGGTGGCGGCGCCCGTTGCATCCATATCGGCTGCAACACCACGGAACGCATCCTGCCCGGCCTTGCCGACCTCTTCGAAGGCGCGCTTGACGTCGGCCTTGCCCTCGACGCCGAGACGGATCGAAACCTGAGTCGTGCTCATCTATTCGTTGTTCCGGCCGTAAGCGCGAACGATGATCGGCTCAACCTCGGGAAGGAGTTCAACGAGCAGCGTGTTGAGCGCGCCCATGGCGTCTGCGAGCAGCAGCACCGCGGCGAAATCGAGCGCGTAGACGCCGCCCATGACGGCACGAACCTGTCCGGCCGCGCGCTTGAGCACGGCCCAGGCCGCAATGCCGTCCGGCGTTTGTGGCGCGTGTTCGAGGTAGGGGCAGGCGGGGCAGGTTTCGGGGCAAACGGCGCAATAGCCCTCGCCCCCGCCGAAGTGCCATTCGGCGAGAGCGGTCAGACGTTTTTTTCCGCGTCCTGGATCAGCGCGGGGCCGACATAGAGGCGATCGATCGCGTCGAACACGGGCCAGTGCTCAAGCGCCGCATCGATCGTTTCCTTGGTCGGCTCGACCGGATTGCCGTCGGCGTCGCCGATGCCTTCCCAGGCGGCGATTCCGGAATGCGCGAGCGAGCGCGTGAAAGCGACGCCCGCTTTCACCATCGCGTCGTCGCCACCGGCGCGCAGCACGTCGGCGGCAGCCGTGCGTGCGATCAGGATTGCGGCGACGCTGATCGGTCGGAACTGAGCCCGCACGCCTGCAACGAGATTGAGCCAATATGGCTCGCGGCCTGCGGTGAGCTTGAGCATCGGGGCTTTCGAACGGGAAGTGTCGTGCGATGACGGCTTGGTTTTGACCTTGGTCATGCTTGGGGCCCCTTGATCAGTAAGCAGCAACATCGTTGATCAGCACCGCGGTGCAGGTCTTGTGCAGTGTCGGGTCCTTGGCGGCCTGCCAGGCGAAGGTCGCCTGGATGCCGCCAGGACCCTGGATCGGTGTCTTGGGCTTCGGCAGGAACGCACTGTGGATCGTGAACAGCAGTGACTTGTCGGCGTCGATCGCCCAGCCAAACGACAGCTCGCACGGATCGCCAGACGTGGCCTGATCGAGCAGCACGGTGTCGGCAAACCGCACGTTGACGCTGCCGGTCACGGCGACCATCGCCGGATCGGCGTCCTCGATGCGGCCATCGGGACGAATGACCTCGACCTTGTCGAGATTGTTGGCGTAAGTGAGTTCGGCCGAGACGATATGACCGAGTGCGGTTCCGTTGCGCTTGATCTCGCCCATGAACTGGGAGAAGCGCTCGATCACTGCCTCGCTGGGCGAGCCGGCAGCCGACGAGGTCGCTTTCGTCTCGCCCTGCGCGATCAGGCTCATAGTGGCGTTGAGCAGGCCCGACCGCTGCAGCTGGATTTTCATGGTGTTGGCGCGGACGCCGACGTTCATGCCGAAGCTTGGCACCTCCGGCATGCCGATCTCGATCGCCATGGAGGGAAGGGTCAGGGCGCCAGACACGAAGGTGTGGGTGTGGACGCCCGAGTTGTCGACCGAGGTCGGCGCGCCCATGAGGAGCTTGAGCCAATAGCCGAAATTGCGCAGGTCGACCGGAACAACGGCATCGCCGTCGTTGTTCACCACGTCGCGGCTCGGCGGCAGCGGTTCGCGGCCGTAGCCGAGGAGGTCGCTCGCAATCAGGTTCTGCTCGTCGCCAAGCGCCGAGGAGACGAACGGCAGTTTCTTGAAGCCCGAGACCGGCGCCGTGCCGTAGGTGGTCTCGAATGCCGCAGCCATGACGGCGTTGGCACCTCTGGCACGAGCCATGGTCCTCTCCTTTTACCGGGTGTCTTGGATCTGCGCGGGCTCACGCGGCCCGCGCGAACTCACCGAAGTGTTTCGTGGCGGCGGCGATGTAAGCCGCATGCGCCCGCTCGGCGGATCGAAATCTGCCGAGATGAACGGCGCAGCCGCCCACAACGATCTTTGCGCGCCAAAGACCGGTCTGACGGCAGAAAGAAACGCCTTTGTATCCCGAGGAATTCGTCGCAAATCGGCGGGAATTCTGCATGTTCTGCGATGTCGTCGCGGGCCTCAAATTTCCAATTCTGTTGTCGTCCGGGTTCCCGTTCGCGTGATCGAGCTTGCCGCTCGGCCAGACACCGTGGACAAGAAGCCAAGCCAATTGGTGTGCTTGATAGCGGCAACCGTCGATCGCGATCCGGCGATGGCCACTGCGTGAAATGGACCCAGCGAGCTCGCCGGTGTTCGTCCGGCTGTTGGGCCTCTTGCGCCAACGAAACGCTCCGGACTCCGGGTTGTAGTCCAGCAGCTCGCGCAGCCTGGCGAGGGTGATCGCCGAGCGTGCCATGCGGATGTCCTTGTGAAGCTCAATTCAACGGATCGGGCGTGCCGTAGACCGCGACGATCGCGACGTCGGCCCACCGGCTCGCGCGAGCGCCCGCCGTCTCGACGTCTTCCGTCGACGGGGCTTCCGCCTCGATGAAGTCGCAGAGACCGCCGAGCGTCCGGTCGGAAACGACGGCTGTGCCGATCGCTCCGAGCATGTCGTCGAGCACCTGCTCGCGGGTTTCGCTTGACGTTTCGTAAGCTGCGAACTCGATTGGGATGCGGTGCGTGTAGACGTAGATGAGCGGCGACAGGATGACCTCCGGCTCGCCGGGATCGCCGTCGCGGATGATCGCAAGCCCACCCGGCGCAATACGTTCCGGTTTGGCGAGGTTGCGCTTGACCTCCGCATTGGGCAACGCGGCTGCGACCAGCGCTTTGATCGCGTCGAGCACCTGTTCTCGCCGGCTGGTCATCGCGCAGTTGCCACCAGGATCGACGCGATGAAAGCGAACGACAGAAACGCCATCAAGATCGCGATCCGCCTGTGATCCACCATCATCTCCAATGACTCGCAAGCAGCCCCGGCACGCGATCGGCCCAACGCTGGGCTGCGCTCGCGATGTCGAGCCGTTTTTGCAACGTGACCTGCGGCACCAGGATGAACACCACCACGGTCGACCGGCCCTGCAACCGCGTGAATTGCGCGCCGGCACGGGTGCGGCCGATGTTCGGCCGCGCGAGCCCCTTCTTGCTCAGCCGGGCATTGTCGGCGACGAGCAGCGATGGACGGCCGCGGCGATAGACGAACCGCAACCGCATGCCGGTGCGGCGCTCCCAGCCACCCGGCGTGATCCGCTTCATGCCACCCGTTGCACTCAATCCTTTTACGCCTGCGGCCGGTGTCGGGATCGCGAGCCAGAAGCCGCGGCTCGATTTGATGGTCACGCCGCGGTCGAACGCGTCGATGATGTTGGGCGCCTTCGACCAGACGAACGAAGCGGCTTCGAGGCTGACGCCGCCCTCGGGATAGGTCTTGCCGCGCCAGGTATTGGCGAGACGCTGTCCGAGGCCAGCGTCGACCACATCGGCCCGAAGATCGCCCTTCAGCCCTTCCGTGACCTCGCGCATTGCGCTGGTAACCGAACGCGCCGCATCGCCCTCGGCCTCGGTCAAACCCTTGGCGAGGTCATCCGTCTTGAGCGTGAAGCGCATGCATTATGCCGGGAGTGCAGCTTCGCACGTCCACACGAGCCGCAGGCTGTCGATCGTAGGCGTGGCAATGACCTCGAAGGTCTCGCTTTCGATCTCCACCGTATCGCCGCTGGCGGGGCCCGGAACTTCCGATCGGCGCACATCGATCAGCATGATCGGGAGAACCGTCCGGCTGTCACCGAAGGAGCCGACCTGGTCGGGCCGTTTGGTGATCACGCGGACTGATACTCCGCCGCCCGTACCGCCCGCGCGCCAGGTGGCGTCGCGGGCCATGTTCGGGTCGGCGAACAGCGCGTCGGTTGCCGCGGCGAAAGCGTTCATCGATCAGTTGCTGGTGAGAATCTTGACCGCAAGCCGCGGCCGCTTGTTCACAGGCAGGGGCGAGGCCTCGGTCTTCACGTCGATGGCGCTGCCGTCTTGGCGGGCGATCTGGCGGGCATAGATTGGCAGCCCGACCGTGTTGACGGTCTCGATCAGGTTCGCAGGCGCCCCATAGGTCACGAAGGTATCCATCGTGCCGAGCGGAAACGCGATGCCTTCATTGGCCGGGATCAGGGTCTCGGTTGCGCCGGTCGAGAGCGTGACGGTGGCGTTGTATTCCTCGAACACGATGCCGGCGAAGGGGAAGCGCCGGCGGGTGTCCTCGCGCAAGGGCTGGGCGCCGGTTGAGGAGAAGTACTTATAGGCCTCCTCGACCTTGGAGTGACCGATCAGCTTGTCGAAGAAGCCGGGGCTGACCATCGCGAGCACCCCGTTCATGGTCTCGCCCTTGAGCTCCGTCTCGATGTCGCGCAGCACCTCGCGGCACTTGGCCTGCACGTTGGTGCCGGCGGTCCCGAGCACGAAGTCGACCGACTGCTGGGCAAGCCCGAACTCGTCGAAATAGTCGTAGAGCTCGACGCCGGCGCCGTCCTTGACGATGCCGCGCAGCGCATTGACCTCCATGTATTCCCGGGTCTGGGCGTGCTTGCCCCGCATGCGGGTGAGCTTGCGTTCCATGACGGTGGCGAGCGGATCGGCCGCGTCCGCGACGCCGAAGCCGCGCACCCCCTGAATGTCCTGCGGGGTGATCACGTCGTCATGGGGAATCCACGGCACCGTGAAGGATCGCATCGCTCGCGTGTCGCGGTTGGCGACGGTTGCGGGCCCGCCGAGCGGCACGGTCGGCAGCAGGTTCAAGACGCCTTCGGCCTGCTCGATGATCACGCTGCGCTGGGTGATGCCCTCGAAACGGAACAGGCCGAGCTCACCGAGACGCGTGTAGATGTTGGGCAGGATGTTGATGGCGGTGGTCATCTCGGCGAGCGTGTAGCCGCCCGCGTCGAAGGGATTGATCATCGGGGCCATGGGGTCTCCTTGAAAATGCTGCAGGCCCCGACGATTGATTCCGTCGAGGCCCGGTGATGACGTATGGAGCGATGTCTGCGGTGGCGGATCAGGCGGTGTCGCGGGGAATGACACCGGCGGTGGCGAGCTGGGCGTGTTTTGCGGTCTTCTCGGCTGGCTGGTCGACGGAAGCATCGAACACGAGCGCTGCCTTGGATACGATCGCGGGGCCGCGCGCGACCACGAGGCCGATCTTGTCGGCGGCCGTGGCATCGACTGCTTCGATCAGGACCGCTACTGCGGTCTCGGCGCCCTCGTCACCGACCACCTGGGCAGCCGGCGAGAGCCGGTATTTGCCGGACGCCGTGATCTTGCCTAGCACGGAGCCGAGCGCGTAGCTCGTGCCGGACTTCAGCGTCACGGTCTCGCGGCTGTAATTGCCGTTGAGCTCATACTTGAGCAGGTCGCCGAGGGTCGGCGCCATCGTCAGAGTGGTCATGTGTTGTGCTCCTCAAAATTGATCAGGCGCGAGCTGCCGCAGCCCGTTGCTTGGCGCGTCGCACGATCGGGCTATCGCCGGTGCTTGGGGTTGACGGCGCTGCGGCGATGACGCTCGACGCCTCGGTGCGCGCCGCGAGCGTATCGAGCACGGATCGGCGCAGCGCGTCCGGCGCGATGCCCTTCTTCAGCGCGTCGGCAGCATCGACCGTGACGCCCAACCGGGCGGCTTGCGCCGCAATGGCCGCAACTTCGGCAAACTCCGCCCGCAGCTTCTCGGCGGTCCCGGCCTCGGGCGTCCGCTCCGGAGCGCCTGGTACAGGTGCGGGATCGGGCGCCGCATTCGTCGGTGCCGGCGGAGAGTCGGCCGGCTGCGGCTCCCTCGGCTGATCCTGGACTTGTTCGGTGTCGTTCGTCGCCATGGACGGGCTCCTCTTGGGTGTCGGGTTGATAAGTGCGCGCGTGGACGCCGTGCGGTCGAGTTCAGCGGCCATTTCGGCGATGGCGAGGTCGAGCGTGCCGAGGCGGTCAGCCAATCCGGCGCGGATCGCAAGCGCGCCGCGATAGATTGCGGCGTTCGTGCCGCGCACGGCTTCGTTGGTCAGCCCGCGATTGGCAGCGACCAGCCCGCAAAACTCTGAGTAGAGGCGGTCGACGTCGGCCTGGATCGTCGCGCGGGCGCGTTCCGAAAGCGGCTCGTGCGCATTGGCATCGACCTTGCGCTCCCCGGCGAAGACGAAGGTCCAGGCGAGGCCTGCTTTCGCATCCGCCCCGCTCTCGTCAACGTGGACCGCGACCACGCCGATCGACCCGACCTCGCCGGTCCGCGTCACGTAGAGCCGATCGGCGGTGCTCGCGATGGCGTAAGCCGCGGACAGTGCGCTCTCGTTGGCGGCCGCCCAAAGCGGCTTTGTGCTCGCGCTCCTGATGGCCCTAATCTGTTCGATCAGATCGAACAGCCCGCCGACTTCGCCACCGGGTGAGTCAACATCGAGAATGACGCCACGCACGGTCGGGTCATCCATCGCAGACGCGAGCGCGTCGCTGATCTCTCCGTAAGACTGCAGACCGCTTGCGGCGTCGAGATAGCCGGAGCGGCTCACCAGCGTGCCGATCACCGAAACGACTGCGATCCGTTCGACCGTGATCGAAATCGGCGGTGCCGGATCGGGTTCAGGATCGATTGGTTCGGCGACAGCCCCGCTGAGACGCGGGGCCAGGACGCCGAGGATCACCTCGAGCTTGGCGCGCGCGATCATCAAGGGGGTCCCGAACACCCGAGAAGCGATATGAGGCAGATTGCGCATAATGGATTCAGAGCAGAGCCGTGCGGACACGGTCGGTGACCGCTGCGAGGTTGAGCCGGATTTCCGTATTTGCGCGGCGGGCAATAACAGTCTGACGGCCCGCGGTTTCCATCGGGGAGGTCCCCAGAAGCTCGACCGCGCTCGATACGGAGAGCCCGGCGGCGTCGAGCTCCACGATCGCGGCAAGATGCACGATGTCTCTTAGCGTGTACTCCCGGGCGCGCCCGGACTGCGTGTCACGCAGCGGCACGAACTGCCCACGCTCGATCCATTGGTGCAGGCAGGCGGCCGTAATGCCAGCCGCGGCGCATGCTTCGTGGATTGTAAAGGTGCGTTCGGTCACGGCTGAGAATTCTCCTGCGGGAACTGGTCCGTAGTTGGAACGGACGTGTTCATGGTGCTGGCGCTAAACACGAGCCCAAGGTTCTTTTCCCGCGCCTTGTCCGCTGCGATTTCGGTGTCCACCTGCTCGGCGTCGTAGCCGCGCTCAGCGAGCGCTTGCGTGCGGCTCTTGAGGCCTGCATCGATCTGCTCGATCTCGGCGCGGGCATCCTTCAGCGGGTCGACCCAGTCCCACTTCGGCGGCAGCCATCCGCAGGCGAGATACTCGCGCCGGCGTTGGTCGTAGGCCGCAAGATCAAGCGCGCCTGAAAGCACCGCGGTGTCCATCCAGCGCGCCCACACCTGGCGGCAGAGCTGCCAGACGATCACGGCATGCTGGTAGGCGTCGATGCGGCGGCGGAATTCAAGCAGCGCCAGGCGCGAGTTCGAATAGTTCGCCTTGAGCATGTCATTCGACAGGTAGGCGTAGGGCACGCCGAGGGCCGCTGACACCTGCAACAGCGTGCGGTACTGGAACGGCTCATAGGTCTGGCCCGAATCCGCCGGCGTCGAGGTTTGCACTTCCTCGCCAGGCTCCAGCATCGTGATCTGGCCGGGCTGCAGGTCGATGGTGCGCTCGTCGTTCTCGTCGCGTCCTTCGGCAGCATCGAGCGGTTCGGCCGGCGCCGGCGTCGTGATGAAGAGGGCGTGCATCGCCGCGACCTTCTTCCGGTCGAGCTCGGCATCGTCGTACTGGTCGAGCAGGAACAGCTTCACGATTCCGGAGGCGAAACGGGAAACTCCGCGCAACTGCCCGGCATCGACCGGGTCGATGACGTGCACGATCTCGAACGCAGGCACCCGAACAATGTCGCCCGCCAGACCTGGATCGGTGAAGTCACCCGGGTGCCGCCGCAGGAAGTGGTAGGCAACGCGCCGGCCGATCGCGTCGAATTCGATGCCCTGGCGGATCACATTGCCGCCGGGCATGACTTCGTTGCGGTTGAGCGGCAGCATCTCCGACGGGAGCATCTGCAGCTGCAGCGGCACTGTGAGCTCGTCTTGCGCGCGGCGCGGTCGGAACCGAAAGAACACTTCGCCCGCGATGAAGACCTCACGCGCCGCCCGGCGCTGCAGGCCATAGAAGTCCGTAAACCCTTCGGCGTCCGCTTCGTCGGTCCAGTCCAGCCAGAGCTTTTGCACCTGGGCCTTGAGCCTGGAATCCGAGATCATCGAGGACGGCTTGATGCCGGCACCGACGACATTGCCGGCCCAGCTCTCGATCGCGTTCGCCGCATAACCGTTGTTGCGCACGAGCCAGCGGGCGCGCGCCGTGATGTCCGGTCCGGCCGCCGCAATCAAGGTATTGAGGTGCGCCCGGCTCGGCTGGAAGCCTTTCAATCGCCGGTTCGCAAGCCCCGCCTCGAACCCGCCGATGAACGCTCCGACCCGGCGCCGGAATGCTTGCAGCGAGGCGAGCACTCAAAGTCCCTTCGAAGCTGAGGTCAGAATCCGGCGGCGGCGGCCGCCTTCCTGTGCGGCCGCAATCCGGCGTTCGAGATCGGTGATGGCAGATGCCATCTCGGCGTCGCTTGCATAAGTGACGCGCCTCCCATCGATCTCGACCGTGCGCACGCCGCGGAAACGGGCCGCGAGCAGCGCATCGCGCTGCGCCGTCATCTCTTCGAGCGTCATGGGTTCAGCTCAGATAGCTCGATCGGAACACGCGTCGGGCGCGGCGCGGGGACCGGCGTCGGAGCACGCCGGCAACACTGTCGGCCGGCACGTCAGCCAGCTCATCGCTTCGTACCTCTTCGGCGAGACCGACTTGCTGCTCGAGGTCACGCCACATCGCTTCGGTCCAACGGTCGGCGCCGGCAATCCAGGCCGCGGCGCGCGCATAGACCCGGCAATCAAGCGCTTCGTTTCGCTCGCGCAGCTTCTGCCATTCGAGCCGGCTGAAGCCGCGCTTGGTCTTCACCGTGACGAGCTGCTCGGCGACGAGCTGCTTCACCCACTCCGCTTCGGCGCCGCGCGGCAGGTGGACATAGCCCACCGGATACCGGGCGCCGGCGGCAATCTCTTCGTCGGTCGGAGTTGACAAGCGCAGGAAGCGGTAGGTCTCGCTCTTGAAGGTCGCGACCGCGATCGTCCACAGCCGTGCGCCGCGACGCAGCTTCTTGCCACCTTCGGTGACATCGACGTGCGTCGGGCCCGCAACGGGTGCTGCTCGATTGAACCCCTCGACACCTTTGATGGGCGCGACCTGCGCGTGGCCGACCTTGCGAGCCCAGGCATAGACGGCGGGCGCCTCGTAGCCGGTGTCGATCGCGAGCTTCGCGATACCGATCCGCGTACCGTGCGCATGCAACCAGGTCCGATCGAGGACGAGGCCGAGCTCCTCCCAGGTCTCGGCTTGCTCGGGTCCGCCTTCGACCACGATGTGGTCGACGAGCCAGCTTTCGAGACCTCTGCCCCAGGCCCAGACGTCGACCTCGATGCGGTCCTTCTGGACGTCGGCGCCCGCCGTCAGGAACAGGCCGCCCTTCGGCACCGTGCCGATCTGCCAGGTTTCGCGGCGCTCATAGAGCCGTTGCCAGTCCGGCACCTCGCCGGTCTCGATCCACGTCTCGCCGAGCACGCTGTTCTTGAAGCTGCGCTTGGCCTCGTCGGTGGTCGCTGCTTCCCAGAGCCGCGCGATGTTCTCCCAGGAGAACCAACCGACGGGCGAGTACAACGCCGAGATGTGAAAACCAATGGTGCCCGGGTCCTGCGATTCCGCAGTTGCGCGCCACTCGCCGGCCTCGAGCATGGCCGTCTTGTGATGCTCCTCGATCCGGCCGTCGCAGAACGCACATAGATAATGTGCGGAACCGGGTTCTCCTTTTTCCCACCGCAGCCGCTCAAACTTGAGCCACTGCATCTCCCCGCAATGCGGGCATGGCACGAAGTAGCGGCGCTGATCCGAGGCTTCGTATTCGCGCTCGATGCGCGATAGGCCATGGATCGTCGGCGTCGATCCGAGCAGAACCTTCGAGCGCCAGGAGAAAGTGCGCGTGCGCGCCTCGGCGAGGGCAACAGGGTCGCCTTCCTCGTCGGCCGAGGGCGGATAGGCGTCGACCTCGTCGAGGAAGAGGTAGCGCGCCGGCATCGAGCGCAGGCCGACCGCGCTGTTCGCGCCGGTGATGACCAGCAGGCCTGCCGGAAACTCCTTCGAGAGCACCGTGTTGCCGGCGTCGCGCGAGCGCGCGGGCTTCACCCGCTCGCGGAGCGCCCGGCTCTCGCTGACCAGCGGATCGATGCGCTGGCGAGAGAACCGCTTGGCAAGTTCGACGGTCGGCTGCACCGCGAGCATCGGCCCGGGCGCATGATGGATGACGTACCCGATCCAGTTGTTGCCGCCTTCCGTGAAGCCGATCTGGGCCGACTTCATGACGACGACACGGCGCGCTGGATGCGTCGGCGACAGCGCATCGACAATCGCCCGTATGTAGGGCGTGCGGTCGGTGCGGTATCGGCCGGGCTCGGCCGAAGCGCGCGGGCTCAGCAGCCGATGGCGATCGGCCCATTCCGAGACCGTCAGCGACGGATCGGGCATCAGCCCGTCACGCCAAGCCTGGCCTAGTTCTTCCGCGCCATCGAATGCGAACAGTTCATCGGAACTCGGGCCGGAAGTCGGCGAGTTCGCCAAGGTGAGCGCGGACATGCCCTTCCACGATTTTCTGCACCGCGTGTGCTTCCACGCCGAGCTCGGCTGCAATCAAGGCTGAAACCCTTGCGGGCCAGTTCAGCCAGGAATCCCGCTCCTCGCGCGCGAGCCGGAACACAAACGCGGTCGCGCGGGCGCGATCGACAAGCTCGCCCTTCATGCGCTGCAGGCGCAGCCGCGCGAGATGAGCCTTTGCGATTTCGTGCGCGGTGCGGGCCTGGACAAAGGTGACATTGCCGCCCGCAGGCAGGCCCTGCTCCTTCAGCGTCTCCCGCACGGAGCCGAGTGCCGCCTCGCCAACGGGTCGGAGCTTCTCCGCGGAAGTCTTCGTTTTTGTCTTCGCGCGTCCGGGATCGGTAGAGCGTTCCCACGACGCGTCTGCTTTCGCGGGATCAATGGTGCCGTCCGGCTCGACCGGGACCCGACCCTGCTTAATCGCGCGCAGCACCGCAACATGGCTTACGCCACGCCTGCGCGCATAAGCACGGATTGATAATCCCATGATGGTCCTGGCGCGAACAAAGCAATCAAATGACGCGATTATCTGCTTGGCTCCGGGCCGAAGCAGCGCGTTTATGGGGTCATCGAAGGACGGAGAACGCCATGATCAAGACCGGCAAGTTGGCCAGCAACAACGAAGCCTGGGGCTTCTGGGGCACCATTCGCCACCACGCTGACCCCGCCGAAGCCTGGCCGATTGCCATGCAGACCATCGCGGAGGCGACAGGTTGCTCCGCAGTCGACGTGCGCGACTTCCTCGACAGCCGCCATGGCCGGCACTTCGCCGATGACGTGGCGAACGGCTTGTACAAAGGACTGCCCCTGCCACAGGCGATCGAAGCCGCCGTCGACCGCTGGATGACTTGGACAATCAATCGGCGCACTGCGCGCGAGACAGGGATTCCGCGCGGGCTGCCCTATCTGGTCGGCTTCGTCACCGACCGCGAGATCATGGCCGAAGCGACGATGTCATGAGCGGAAGGAGCATCGCCATTGAAGACTGGACTGGACTCACTCCCGCGGCGATTCGCGCCCGCGTCGCCGCGGCGCGCGAGCCGGCTCTGCGCAGGTTCCTCGCGAATTGCGGTGCGACGGTTCTGCCCGGCGAAACGCTCGAACAGGCGGTCAGGCGCGTGCAGCTTGTCGTGTTTGACGTGATCCGCCACGCGGCCGAGACCGCGCTCCCGAACGAGACCTTCGAGCAATCCATGAACCGCATGCTGTCGCGACGGAACTGATTGGCTTCCGCGTTCCGAGGCGCCGCCCCGCTCCGACACGGGGCTCGGGGTCGTAGAAGGGCTGCGATGGTCGCTGCCCAACTACCAAGGAGCCAACACCATGGCCCAGCTTTCCGATTCTCAACTCGTCGTTCTCTCTGCCGCATGCCAGCGGCCCGACCGCTGTGTCTTCCCGGTCAATCCGAAGCTCAAGGGCAATGCCGCCGGGAACGTGCTCAAGAGCCTTCTGAAGAAAGACCTGATCAAGGAGGTGCGGGCCAAGCGCGACGACACCGTCTGGCGACACGACAAGAACAACGGAAAGATGACCCTGCGCGCCACTCGGGCCGCCTTCGATGCGCTCGGCATCGATCCGAAGGAGGCTGCGGCAACCGAAGACGAGACCGAAGAGACCACCACCGCCGCCGAGGCCGCCGGCGATGCCGGCAAGACCTCGACCAAGTCCAAGTCCCGCCGACGCGCCGCTCCAAAGCAAACCCGGGCCGACAGCAAGCAGGCCCAACTCATTGAGATGCTGAAGCGGCCCGACGGTGCCACGATCGAGGAGATTGTGAAGAAGTTCAAATGGCAGGCGCACACGGTTCGCGGCGCCATCGCCGGCGCACTCAAGAAGAAGCTCGGGCTGGATGTTCAGTCCGAGAAGATCGAAGGGCGCGGCCGCGTCTATCGCATTCCGGCCTGACTCGCATTCAATTAAGCGCCGCCGGCTTCACGGCCGGCGGCGCTTTTGTCGTTCACGCGGTCAACCGCTCTTCCTTCAAGGCATCGAAGGTGCGGCCATCGTCCGCGAGTGTCGCCGCGCCTCCCGCCTGGCGCTGCCAGCGTTCGATGATCACATCGCAGTAGCGTGGGTCGATCTCGATGGCGAGACAAACACGACCGACGGACTCGGCAGCGATCAGGGTCGAGCCGGATCCCGCGAAGGGCTCATAGACGAGCTCACGTTTCGCGCTGTTGTTCACGATCGGCCGGCGCATGCATTCGACCGGTTTCTGGGTGCCGTGCTCCGTGGCCTCATCGTTCTCGCCGGTGGCGATGGTCCATAGCGTGGTTTGATCGCGCGCGCCCTGCCAGTGGCCGGTCGCTCCCTTTCGCACCGCGTAGAAGCACGGTTCGTGCTGCCAATGATAATCGCCGCGGCCCAGCACCAAGCGCGGCTTCGCCCATATGATCTGTGTCCTGATCAGGAAGTCGCACGCGTCCAGACTCTCCGCGACGGTCGGCGCGTGGATCCCGGAGTGCCAGACATAAGCGACCTCGCCCGGAAACAGGCTCCAGGCGTCGCGCCAGTCGGCGCGGTCGTCATTGCTGACTTTGCCGGTCCGTGCTGTCGCGGACACTCCCGACTCGTTTCGCCAGCTCGGATCGTAGTCGACGCCGTAGGGCGGGTCCGTCACCATCAGGTGCGGACGCGCGTCGCCCAGTAGCCGCTGAACATCGGTCGCAACCGTCGCGTCGCCACACAGCAGACGATGCGGCCCAAGCAGCCAAAGATCGCCTGGCCGCGTTACAGCCGCGGTGGGCGGTTCTAGGACTTCGTCCTCTTCCTCGGATGCTCCGCCCTCGTCGAGGCCGTCGAGCAGGCGGTCGAGCTCGTCCTCGGCAAAGCCGAGCAAATCGAGCGCGACGCCATCCTCCTTGAGCCGATCGAGCTCGGTAGAAAGCAGCGCCTCGTCCCAGCCGGCGTTGAGGGCGATGCGGTTGTCGGCGAGCCTGAATGCTCGTGCTTGCGCATCGGTCAGGTGCCCGAGCCGAATGATCGGAACCTGCTGCAGGCCGAGCCGCTTCGCCGCGATGATGCGGCCGTGGCCAGCGATCAGTACGCCACGATCGTCCACGAGACAGGGAACGTTGAAGCCGAACTCGGCGATCGAGCCTGCAATCTGGGCAACCTGCTCGTCGGGGTGCGTCCGCGCGTTCGCCGCGTAGGGCAGGAGCCGATCGATCGGCCAGAGCTCGACCTGCAGCGTGTCACTCGTCGTCGGGGATTGCGACCCCACGCTGTCGCGCGACCGCTTCAAAGGTTTGGCCTTCGCCATCAAGTTTCACTGGCTGATCGGGAAAGAGCTTGCGCCACCGGCGGAGCGCGACATCGACGTATTCGGCAGCGAGCTCGATTGCCCTGGCTCGCCGGCCGGCACGTTCTGCAGCGATGATGCCGGTGCCTGACCCGGAAAAGGGCTCGTAGACGATCTCTCGCTCATTGCTGTAGGCGCGCATCACGAATTCCGGCAGCGCGACCGGAAATACCGCCGGGTGCTCGGTCTCGATGCCGCGCGCCTTGTGCCGCGTGATGCGAATGACGTTGTCGGGGATGCGCGTTTCCTGAACGCCCTGGCCGGCGTGCGTCCAATCACCGACATGGCCATCCTTGTGGCGAATGCCACCGTGCGTATCGTTGACGTGCCCAGCCCATTTGCAGGGCACGATCTTGTTTGGTTTGCGGGCCTTGCGATTGAAGTGAAAGATGAACTCGAAAGCCGGCGCCAGCCGTCCGTTCCAGTCGCCCGGCAATCCCGGTCCCTGGTCCCAGACGTAGAACCCGAATCGGCGCCAGCCCTGCTCGCGCATCCATTCGAGCCAGGTCTGCCAATAGGGCTGCCATTCGTTGTCGCGGTGGACAAGGCCGAGATTGACCAGGACCTGAGCCGAGTCCGTGACCGGCAATGCTGCGAACACGCCGCGCATGAGCGCGTCCCAATTGCCGACACCGCCGGTCGTGTAATCGCGCTGGTTACCGTAGGGCGGTGACGTGAAGACCAGCGCGGCGCGTTCGGCGTTCATCACTCGCGCCACGGCCGCAGCATCGGTGCTGTCGCCGCAGAGCAGGCGGTGGTTCCCGATCAGCCAGAGATCGCCCGCGCGAGTGATCGGCTCACGCGGCGGCGCGGGCATTTCGTCGGCTGCATCCTCGCCGGCAGCCTCTGCGCTCTCGGCATCGTCGAGCGGCGCCATAAGCGCGTCGAGCTCAGCCTCGGAGAAGCCCGTCAGCGAAAGGTCGAATCCGTCGCCGTTGAGCGCATGCAGCTCGGCCGCGAGCAGTTCCTCGTTCCAGCCGGCGTTCAGCGCGAGCTTGTTGTCGGCGATGACGTAGGCGCGCCGCTGGCCCGGCGTCAGGTGGCCGAGGACAACGACAGGCACCGTGACGAGGCCAAGCTTGCGCGCAGCAAGCAGCCGGCCATGGCCTGCGACAATGCCGCCCTCCGCATCGACCAGGATCGGATTGGTCCAGCCGAATTCGACGATCGAGGCAGCGATCTGCGCCACCTGGTCGTCGTCGTGCGTGCGGGCGTTGCGCGCATAGGGGCTGAGCCGATCGAGCGGCCAATGCTCGACCGCGTCGGGCAATCGCGGCGTCATGTGCTTCGGGTCGGGGCCGGTACCGCGGCGGGTGGTAACTTGGTTGGGTTACCGCGCGCGGGGCGTACCAGGTCAGCCGAGTGAAAAAATCCAGCCGTTGCGCGGCTTTAGGGGCACCCAGGCGCCAACGTCGCGTGGTAACTGGTAACTCAGATTTTGTGGCTGCCTGTAGCGAAATTCCGGGCCATTGCCCCCCGCATACCATTTCCGCCAGGGAGGACCCGCGACTCGGCTCTGTTGATCGCGCGCGCCTCTCGCGAGCCTGCCGTCGAAGCTATCGAATTCCCGTGTTTATGGAAGTAAGAAAAGTGTCAGGCAGACACTTTTCTATTCGCTTCTCAAGCAACCGCCGCACGGGCACGCTCGACTACGAACTGACGCGAGCGCTTGCTCGGGATTCTCCGTCCATTAAGCCGAAGCGCGATCACACAGAGAGCATAAAGCCAGTGCTGGTGAGCTGTCTGACGCGCCAGACCGACCGTCCAGCACACCGTCTTCCAGCGTTCGCCGGTCGCCCGCAGCCAAACGATCTTCGCGTCCATCGGCTCAAGCCAGAGCAGCCAGCCGAGCGTCTCTTCCATCCTGCTGATTGCGTCCGGGGCAGGACGAGGGCGGCGCATAGGTGCGGCCTCTTGCCCAACGAGATCGGCGAACTCGCGCAGCACCTTCGGCCAGGTATTGAAGTAGCCCGGCACGCGCACATCGGGCAGACGCTTCATCACATCGGCGGCTTCGATGAAGCGCTCCTCGATTAGAGACGGCGTCCAATTGTCAGGCATGGCAGATCTCCTTGATGTCTCGCTTGCCGTACAGCTTCTCGCCGATCTGACGGATCAGCTCGCGTTCCGGCCAAGTGAGGCGATAATCATCCGGGCTCACGACGAGGATGTTCTGATCGTGCCATCCGTCACGCTTGAGGTGGTCGGGCGAACGACGCTCGCCGCCATAGCCCTTCGGAAACCATCTCATCGCGTGACCTCCCGCAGCACGGCCGCGTAGCCGGCGATGTCGAGAGCAGAATCGAGATGCGTCGGGTCGTGTGCCAAGCGCGCGAGCTTGAGATCAATCAAGCACAGTGCGACCTGGGCCGGGGTGATGGGATGGTCGAGCGTAAGTGACCAGCGTGCTGCGACGATCGCCATGGAGCTGGCCGGATCCCCGTAGGTCGTGCGCCGATGAGTTACCAATTCGGCAGCGCGCTTGAGCATCCTCTCGCCGGTCATTGCTGCGTCTCCTCAGTGTGCTGCGATGTCTGGACTGCCGCGGCGGCCGCAAAATCGATAACGGCACCGATGATGGAAGCCGGCTCGGCATTGCCGAGACGGCCCATGCTGCTCGCAATCTCGCGCGGCTCGACTCCGTGTTGCATGAGGCAGGAGACGACGATGCAGGCATCAGCTAGAAGCCCGTCGAGATTCGAGCCGCTCCGCAGCCCGTGGGTGAACACTTCACCGGGTCGTCCATCCGGATAAAAGCCGACCGTCACCGTGAACCGCTGACCGCCGTGCTCGAGCTCAACCGTTTCCGCGGCGCGTCGATTGGGCAAACGCACGCGCGTCATCGCACGCCTCCATGCGTCTCAATCGACCAGAGCAGGATGGCGATGGCATCTGCTTCGTTGTCGTCGACAGGCTTAAAGCCACGCGCTTGCACGGCGGCAATGACCGCTGACTTATCCGCGTTCCCCTTGCCAGCGATGAAGCGCTTGATCGTGCTGACCGGAACGCCTTGGTAGGCGATGCCCTGCTGCTCGCACCAGGACGTTAGCGTCGCGAGCAGGCCGCCGTAGACATGCGCTGCATCAGTGCCGAGATGCCTCCGCACTTCCTCGAAATAGATCGCTGCAAGGCCGGTGGCGTCCGTCGCCATGCAATCGAGCCATCCGCGGAAGCGTAGATAGCGCATGCCGCCGCCATCGTAGCGGCTCGGGCGAAACGAGACGGCACCGCTCTCAATCCTGCCGCCGGCGAGCTGCATCGCCCAGCCGGTTGTGGTGCCGAGATCGAGCGCGAGTACGGCCGATCGGCTGCGATCAATTGATCGCTCAGCCGCCTCAGCCACCGCAGGTTCAGTGGAGATGTTCACTACGAAGGCTCACGCAAGTGGGCCTTCGGCTTTGGTCAGCAACGACCTTAGGACGAGCAAATCTCGCTGATCAAGCAAAAAGGAATCGCGTTCGGGAAGGTTCGAAAAAGATCGTAGTTGTCACCGCCTGACGCGGCTTGCGCCACGTCGATCGGGAAAGGTGGTGACAGGCTATTCGTGTGCCGCGTCAGCGACTTAGTCGGTTTGTCACCACTGTCACCATGTCACCACCAGCTCCTATAGACATTCATATAGAGAGGGTGCTCAGAACACCCTTTCTTACGTGTATGGTTTGAAACAGGTGGTGCAGGTGGTGACAGTGGTGACACGCTTGTTTTTGCTCGCAAATTTTTGTCACCACCTTGTCACCACCGTCACCACTTCAATGGTAGCTCTTTTGGGGACGTGCTGGAGCTGAAGGGCGGTCGCTTTCAGGTTAGGGGCCAATGTCGATGAAGACCGGGATACCGACGCGCTCGGGTGCGGGCGCATCCAGCACCTTGATGCGAACTTGTTGCTCGTTCTCTGCCGGCTGTCCTAGTACGTCATCCATCAACAGCTTAATCAGGCCATAAAGAACCGCGTGCATGTGCCAGTTCGCCTTGCTCGCATCGTCGAGCGCAATCTTGGTGCCCTTGCGCACGCGCTCCTCGTGACTTCCGATGGCCGCTCCATCGGCCTCGTCCGCGATCATGGCGAAGGCAGCGCGGAACACGAGAGCCGAGCCCATGTAGTAGAGCGAGTTCGCCGGATGCTGTGCGAGGTAGAGGCTATTTTCGCCAGCGGCCAAATTGTCGGCTGCCTCGGTAAGGTTGAGCCGGTCATAGTGGAACGCGGTCTTGTCGCGGATGATCTTCAGCGCGCTGCCCTTGAACGGCTGCTCGTTGCCGAAGTAATCGGTCAACCATCGCAGGCTCGCTTGATGCGCCGGCTCGAGGCGGGGCACGACATCGGGCGGATTCGACTGCAAGAACCGCTCATTGAGCATAACCCACGTCTCGAACAGCTTGGCCGCCAGAAGTTGCAGCATGAACCACATCTGCACCGACTGCGCCGAATTGTGCAGCTCACCGTCGCCGGTGTCGTTCATCGTGAACATGAGCAAGCGGTTCAGGATCGTCAGCTCATTGTGCGCGTGCATGCAGCCGACGAACTGATTGCGCAGGCGGTTGCTTGCGCTCTTTAAGCGCGCTTCATCGACTGTGAGATGGATGAGCTGAAAATCCTTTGCCATCGCTGTCGCTCTCAATGTGCCGCTGCCCCCATCACGGGCCACCTAATTGGCCATCGTTGATGTAACGCGGGTCGAAGCCGCCAAGCGCATCGGTCGGATTGATGGAGGCGCCCCACAGCGTCCGCCGCTCATTCTCGCTCAGCGCCCAAAAGGCTTTCAGCGCGTCGGTGTTGGCAAAGTGCGACCACAGCTTGCTATCGAGCAGGATGCGCACCAGCGCACTGCGCGCCATGTACTCCATCATCTCCAGCTTTTTCACCAGGTCAAGCCGCGCAGTGCGGTCGAAAGCCTCCAGGTGCTTATTCTCGTACAGGTGTTCAACGTCGCTGCGCACGTCATACGTCTCGCCCATCAACGTGTGATGCCGAGGGCCGATGAACAGCTCTGTCCGGCTCTTAAATCGGTTCTTGCCTTGACCCGGCTCCGACACGATCAGCCCCTCGATGCAGCGGCAGTATTGATGCAGCCGGTCCATGTTGTCGCGGATCGTGCGGATTTCCAGGTATAAGTGCAGGACGCGAAAGAGCCGCCAGTGACCGCCGGCCAGCGGCGTGGTTTCGATGGCAGCGATCTGCGAGGCGATCTTGGCCGCCAATTGCAACTCCGCGAGCGTCACTGGCGGATAGTGCCGGACCATACTCGGGATGGCCGAATCGTAGTCGTCCTGCGAGCGGACCTTGATCTCGCTTTGGTGACGGTATCCGGCAAGCATGACCGGCTTGTGTGCCGGCGCAAATGGGCTTGCGAGCAGAAGGCCGGCATAGAAGTGCCCCGCGTGCCGCTTTAGCTCGGCAGTCTCGGCATCGACGACTTCCGGCACCTGCGACCGCATCTTGCTGAGCAAGAACAGATTGCTGTCCTCGACCTCCTCGGTACGGATCGTGCCAAGCCACTCGCGCCAGTGCGCCGGCATATCGAACCGCGCATCCGCGAACGCCCAATGGTTCGGCGTCATCTCCTGGAGCGGCACGGGGTCATCAAGCTTCACGCTCAGCGCGATCACGGCATATTTCTGGCCGTCATCGATCCAGGATGCGGAATTGCGTCGGCTCGGTTCTATGGTCATGGCATCGTGTTCGAGTGCCTGCATTGTGGCAGCTCCTAGCTGTGTTCGCGCATCGGGCCTAACTCCAGCCCTTCTTGAAGATCATAAAGACGGGCTTCGCCGCGTCGTAGACGGCCAGATCGAGATGCCGAAAAACCCATGACAGTTTCGACTTGGCCGGCGCCTCCTCGGGCGGGTTGTAAAGGCTTTTGACGTATTCGGGATCGTCGAGCTTCGGCTCAATCTCGCGGATGATGCGCGCGCAGTCTTGAGCGTACCGAACGACATGGACGGCGTGACCCGAGGTTGTGATCATTGCAGGCACCACGACCGTGCCCGGCGCAACGCCACGAGTGATGATACTCTCGTGAAGCGCCCAAAGCCGCATGCGTTCGGCAGAGCTTTTGTTGAACACGTCATGGTGAAAGATTGCGATCACCTTGAAGGTTTCGCGGCGAACCTCTGCGAAGATCAGATCATCGGTGCGATCAACGTGCCCGCGCTTTTGCGTTGTCGTGCCGAGATGAAAATGGTGGAAACCCATGACGTTCAAGAGGAAGTCTTTATCGGACCACCGATCATCCGGCGTAGCGCCGGATGTGCGCGCCGCAGGGGCGTATCCCCGAGTGCGCGGTTCGATGGAAAGGTGCGGCGTCAGGTCGTCGCCCCGCTCCACCTTGTCGAGGAAGGCTTTGATCGCCGCAGCGTCGGCCGACCAACGCGGGTCGGCCTGAGCCGCCCGCTCGATTGAAACGGTACGCGGGCGCTCACCAACATAGCGCGAGCGCCAGTTGATGTAGTCGATGAGCAGATCGGTAAGGTGCTTCGCCTCCATGTGCTGGAGTGAAGCCTTGTTGTTCGGAACGCGCGGGATCGCCTTGATAAGATCGCGCCGCAATCTCTTGATGCGCGGCGGCTCAGCAGCGGTCGCCTGCGCCGCTGTCGTAGCCGACTTGCGCATGCGGTCTTTACCTCGTCGGAGGTATATAGGGGCACAATCCAGCAGTTCCAGTTGTCAAGCTCGAAAACGGCAGGTGAATGATCACGCCCCGACGGCTATTGCGTTTCATGCAAGCTGGACGTAACGACCCGTGGCTTACGTTTTTCGATATCGCCACTCGCGCAACATGCCGCTGCGCGCTTGGTATCTCTCCCATTGCCTCGTTTTGAGGTATGCGCCAACACGCATCTGATCAGCCTTCGTCCACCGTGCCGGCTCAATGCCGAGGGCCCCTTCGAGGATTTCACCGACTGACACATCGGTAAGTGGTGTCGCGCGCTCAACTTCCTCATCGTGCCAATCATCGTAATTGGCATAGCCATGATTGACCCGCCGCCGCTCATAGACGAGCCACCGATCGATACGGGCGTCCCAGGCGTCGGCGTGGTAGCGCTGATCCTGCTCAGCCTTGGCAAGAGCTATCAGCTCTGGGTCGTCGAGCCACCAGATAGCGCCTTCACGATAGCGCGCCACCGCTTCGGCCCACAGCTGATCGCGGTCGCGCGCAAGCCCGTCAACGTCGATCATCCCGCAGCGGATCGGCCAGAAGCGTCGGTTGCCGGTCTCGTCGCGCAAATATGTTTCTGGATTGACGCTGCCGGCAAAGATGCATTGACGCGGCACCGTGACCACGTAGCGCTCGTAGGGCGGGCGATAACGATCGGTGGTGCGGGTCAGAAATGCCTTGATCCGCGACACCTCGGCGCGACTGATGGCATCGAGTTCGGCGAATTCGACAACCCAGATTCCGCGCATCTGTTGCGCGGCATCTTTGCTGCCGATCTCGGCGAGCTCGTCCGTGAACCACTCGGCGCCCGCGAGCGTTTTGATGGCGCTTGATTTCTTGCCGCCCTGCGGGCCTTCGAGAATCAGCATGTGATCGACCTTGCAGCCCGGCTGCATGATGCGGGCAACGCCCGAGATCATCCAGCGCGAGCCGACGGCACGATTGAGCTGCGTGTCTTCGGCGCCGAGATAGACGATCACCCATCGTTCCAGCCGCGGCACGCCATCCCAGCGCAGGCTCGTCAAATAATCGCGAACCGGGTGAATACGAATCTCACGTGCCACCGCGCCAACACCGCGGCTGACTGTGATGGGTGAGACATTGATCTCGCGTCGCTGCAACCACTCGGCGCAGCGCACATCATCCGCATCGGTCCATGCACGCGGCAGAGTGGGCGGCTGTTCGTCCCAAGGCAGTGGCCGCATTACCAGCACTTCCTGGCGGAACTCGTCGAACACCATGGCGCCCGCTAACGCCTCGTCATTGGAGAGCGCGGTGATGACGTTTGCCTCATTGCGCTCGGGCGTGCCGGCGAGATCGAGGCGGAGCTGGTTTGCCCAGCGGGGCCGAACGGGCCGATGGTGGATATCTCCGGTCGTGTTCAGGCGGCGGCGTAGCTCGCCGATCTGCTTTTCCAAGATCGAGACGGCTATTCCCGTGGCGCTCTTGACCGCTAGCAGAACCTGGCGCTCGGGCAAGGGCTCCAGGCGCGCCAGGACGAGCTGACCAAGCAAGGTACCCAGAGCCGTGATGTCGGGCGGGTTTGTCAGGCCGCGAGCGCCTGCTTCAAACTCTGCAACGGTCGCCGGCGCGACGGGCGTGCTCACCGCAGTGGGTTCCGATTGCTGGTAGTCGGCGGCCGTCGCCCCGTGCAGCAGATCGTCGTTGAAATCATCGCCATGCAGGGGGCGAACGACGGTGTTCGGTATGTCGGCGGCATTGAGCTGGCCGACGAGCGCGGCGGCAGCCTGCATTCCTGCATCGCCGGCATCGGCGAAGATGATCACGCGTTTGATGCCCTGCGGCCACTCCCAGCGGCGTAATCCGTCGGCGGACAGAGCGGCCCAGGTCGGAATCCTGAAGATCGCCTGTGCCGAGAGGGCTGTCTCGATCCCTTCGGCAATGCCGAGACGACCGTCCTCGGGCAATGGTGCAAGCCCGACCGAGCCGCCGGCGACCGGATCAAGCATCTTCTTGCCGGCGGGCGCCTTGCCCGATCCATCATCGAGCAGAAAAGTGCGGTGGATGCCGCCGGTCGGCGAACCCGCACCATCCCGCACGATCGCCACCAGGCCGGGCCGGCCGCGCTTCGCCTCGTAATCGGTCAGGTCGGCATTGAACAAAAGGTCCGGGGAGCCCGGATCAGAAAGGCCGCGGCTCTTCAGATAGACCTCGCCGAGGGTCCCGGCGAGCGGCTGGCAGCCAGCGAGAATACGGGCCACCTCGTGGGCGTGATCGCGGCGCGGCGCCGGCGGTGGTCGCACTGGCGCCGGCCGATCCAGTCGGGCATTGCGCGCGGCTTCCTCGAACAGCGCCGGGGGCGTGAGGCCGGTGCCATGGTGGATCAGGTCGATCGGGCCGGCGCATTCGCCGGTGGCGTGATCGTAACCCCAACCGGCGCGCGGGCCCCGGAGGTGGATGACACACGAGCCCTCATTGCGCGGCGCACGCCCGGACAGGTCGGCGCAGCGCAGGGTCTTGCGATCGGCCGATATGCGCGCATGCGGAAATAGCGGCGGCAGCCATTCGGCTGCCGTTGCACAAAGCCGCTCGCGAATCTCGCCGAGGTCGTAGCGGACGGGCGGCCTCCAGACCTCGTTGAGATCGATCATGACAGAATCACCAGCCCTCGCTCGGCTCGCGTGATCACGGTGTAAAGCCAGCGCCGCCGGTCGGCCTCGCTGCGGCCAAGCCCGTCATCCCAGACAATGACGTTCTCCCATTGCGAGCCTTGCGATTTGTGGCCGGTGATCGCCCAGCCGAAGGTCGCCTCGGTCAGCAGGCGCTTGTCCTTCCAATCGCGATCATGGCGATGCCGGTCGAAAGCGACATGATCCTCGAAGTGCCCCTTGTAGATTCGAAGCCGCTCGCGGTTGCCGTCGCTCCCTAGGCGACCGATCGGGTTGCCCTCCTCGTCGGTGACCGTCGCGGAGAAGAAGAGACTGCCCTCGTCGACGATGTCGTCGAGGGTAACGAACATGCCGTTGATCAGGCCGCGATCGTTCTCATTCTTGAGGCAGATGATCTTCTCGCCATGGCCGGTCGGCAGCCAGCCGTCGCCGAACCCCGCGGCGCGGCGCATCGCATTGTTGAGCTGGAGGCGCGTGGCGTTGAGCCCGCAAATCACCTGACCCCCGCGCAGGCATTGCTCCGGCGTCACATCCATCTTGCGCATCTTCCAGACGAACGTGTCGTACTGGCCGAAGCCGATCGGCTCGCCCCGGCGCGCCATAGTGGCGAGCCGGATGATGGCGCTTTCCTCGGCTTGCCGATGGATCTCGGTCAGCATGATATCGGGCGCCTCGTTGGTGAACGCGCCTTCGCCCTTGATCGGTGGCAGTTGGCCAGGATCGCCGAGCACCAGGATGGGTTTGCCGAAGCTCATCAGGTCGCGCGCCATTTCCTCGCCGACCATGGAGACTTCGTCGAGCACGATCAGCTTGGCATGCGCGGCGTCGCTCTGCGGGTTGAGCGCAAAGCGCGGCTTTTTCATCTGCGACAGCGCCTGCCGCATGGCCTCGATCGCCGCTTCCGCGGCGGTGCGGTCAAAGCCGCTGAGCCGGCGTGCGTCCTTCTCTGCGTCCGCGATTCTTGTGTTGGCTGTCTCGATTTCCTCGTCGGTGGCAACGATCACGCTGTAGATGAGGCTGTGGATGGTGCGCGCCGGCGTGCCCTTGCGGCGTAGCACCAGCGCGGCTTTGCCGGTGAAGGTGGCGGTCACCACGCCCGGCACGCACTCGCCGCCGTCGCGGTCGCCTTTGTGCGGTTCGAGCCCGAGTTCAGCGAGCGCGAATTTGAGGACCGTGCTCTTGCCGGTGCCGGCATAGCCAAACAGCCTGAATACCTGCTGCTTGTCGGTCCGGTTCTGAAACCAGTCCTTAATGGCGGCGATGGCGCGCGCCTGCGTGTCGGACGGTGTAATTTCGTTCACGGCGCCGCCCTCCAGCACCGGTCCTGCCAGGCGCAGGGCGCGTGCCACTCGCCAGCCGTCCATCCGCCACGGCAGATGGCCGAGCTTTGGTCGGCGGCGGCGCGCGGCAGGAGCTCCTGCGCTTCGCTCGCACGCACGATCTGAACGGCTCGATCACTGGCGCGTTGGGCAAGTGCCGCATCGAACGGAACCAGCTCGCAGTGCAGCTCGAACGTGTCTCGATTGAGCGCGGTGAACAGCGCCGAGTTCGGCAGCTCGAGATAGGCCTGATAGAGCGCGATCTGCGCGGCATAGAGCGGCCTTGCCAACACGACGCCCTTTTTGACCACCTCCTTCCACGGTGCGGCGCCCAGCGCCTTGTTTTCCCACAGCGCCGGAAAATCCATTGCGACCGGGCCGCCAACGAGACAGCCATCGATGTGACCCCTGAACCGGCCTTCAAGCGCCGAGAATCCGAACTGCCGTCCATCCGAGCGTTGCGTGCGCAGGTCGAACCCGGCGGCGCGCAGCCAGCCGGCCACGATGTCCTCGGCGCGATGGCCGGCCTCGAAGATGCGGAGCGTCTTTGGCTCGAACTCGCGGCTTTCGTCCTTCGGAACCGCGAGATAATCATATTGGATCTGCCGCAGGCACTCTCGACCGAGACCGGACGTGCTCACATAGCGCCGGGGCGGCTGCGCCCGGTCGCGTGCGCTCAGCGCTGCATCGATTGCCGCATTGACCGCGGCGCCGATGCCGGGCGGTCGGCTCGGGCCTGCGTACTGGCATCCGGATCCGTGGTTCAGGTCGATCATGGCTGCTCGGCCTTCCGGCGCGCTTTGGCGATCGGGCTGCGGTCGCCGGTGCGGCCACGGCAGTAGGCGAGAAACCCTTCGGCGTTGAGGTTCTCCTTCTGTGTTCCCCAGCGTAGATTCGACGCGCGATTGTTGGCAGCGTTTTCGTCCAGGTGCATGACAACCGCTCCATCAAATGGAGCGGGCCCGTGGAACGCTTCGGCCACGAGCCGGTGGAGCTTGTAGGTCTTCCCATCGATGATCGCGATGAAACGTGCATCGGCTTTGTTCCAGACACCGAATGTCGGCTGACCGCCGTAGGGACGCGTGCCGCCCTTCGGCATCGGTTCGCGATGCGGCAAATGCATCACACGTCCCTCGCTGCTCACGAGGATGCCAGGGACGCTTGGTACGTCTCGCCAAACTTCTCCGCTCAGCATGGATCGAGCTCACCAGGGAATGTCGTCGTTGAGCGATTGGCGTTGCATGGACTCCTGAAAACCGTCCACGCAGGTCTCGATAATGCGATCGATTTCCTCGGCGGTACGATCGTGGAACGGCCCCATCAGGCCCAGTTCGGTGAGGACTTCCGCGAGAAGGCGGCGCGCGTCCTTGATCGCGCGTATCTCCATGTCGGTCTTATCGATCATGCCGCGTTTCCTCTTGGCGATGGTGCTACCGGCCGTGAGGCAGCGCATCGAGCAGAAGGCGAAGGTCCGATAGCGATCGGCGCGAAGCTGGTGGGTGTAATAGAAGCCGCGAGCTTCCCGGCTGCAGAGAGCGCAGGCCCTCACCCCAGGAGCAGCATCGAGAGCTTCTGCGACCCGGACTCGTCGGGGCGCTGCGCGATCCGCTCCCACGTCTTCACGATGAAGACGCTGATGGCGTTCTGCGCTATCGCCTCGAGCTCGGGCATGGTCAAACAGCGGATTGGCTGGTGCAGGCCTCCTCTTCCTTCGAGCCATTCGCCGATCGCCTTCGCCGCTTCATGCGTGACATGTGCCTGCCATTCGTCATCGGTCATGCGCGCCCTCGAATTGCTTCAGCCGTTGAGCCAGGCCGGCCCGGTCGCGGGAGCGCCCTGAGGCGGGTTGGTTGCGCCTTGGTTCGCCCACGGCACGCCCGTCTGCCCTGCCGGCTGTGTTGCCGGGCTGCCCCAGGCGGGCGCCTGCTGGGCAGAATCCGCGGCCTTGCGCGGCTTGGCGTTGACCGGCTCGGGTTGCACGTTCTCGCCGCGCATGATTGCCGCGTACTGCGGCTCGCCGGGCAGCACCACATTCGCGAGTTTGTTCTGATCCTTGTATTGCGGGTTCGAGGCCGGCTCGATCATGATGCGCGCCGCGAACGCGATGCCGTCGAGCTGCTTCAGCCCCTGGATGACGCGCTTCTGCTTCGCGACTGGGCTCTCGTCCTTGGGATCGAGGCCGAGCGCGCTATCGACCATGGCGCGGAACGCGCTCTTGGAGATATTCCAGCCCTTGGACTGCCCTTTCTCGTCGAGCTTGCCGCCGGCGACGGTGAAGTTCTGCCAGAACTTGCGCCGGGCATAGGGTCCCGCGACCACGGTGAATTCGCAGTCGAGCATCTTGGCGTCGCTCGATTGCGAGGCCTTGAGCAGCCCCGCATCCATCGGCGTCGAACCGTTCACTCCACCCGGGCGGATGGACATCTTCACCTTGGCGAACGTGCCATCCGGGATCAGTTCGCCCATGGGCGCCATTTGCGGCTGGGCGTCGTTGAGGTCGTACATGGTCTGTCTCCTCTGTTGGATTTCGATCAAGCTGCATGGGTGTGCGCGAATGGTGTCGTGTTGATCTTGGCGAGCAGCGTACCGAGGTCGGGTGGCTCGGTGACGTCGAGCCGACCGCTACGATCCTTGGCCGGCAGGCCGAACGGATTGCCGGCGCGGCAGACGAGGCGGCGTTCGCTCGCCTTCTCGTCGAGCACGTAACCGCCGTCGGCGTCGCGCGCGAACAGGTGGAGCGAGATCACCTGGTCGACGATGCCGGGCAGTTCGCGGCTGGCTTTGGAGCCTTCCATCTGCGGCTGCCAGGTCGTGACGTTGAACTCGTCCGTGACCTTCTCCAGCACGCCGACGAAGATCACCGTCTTGCCGGGGGCATGCTGCAGATGTTTCAGCGCCTGAATAACTTCGCGCCCCAGTAGTCCGTAGGCGCCACGCACGTCGGGCTTGCCGGTGCGCTCGGAGAACGCTTCCGGCTGCTGCCGGGCATAGACCATGACCTGGCGCGTGAGATCGGTGATGCTGTCGACAAAGACGATCGACTTCGATCGAAGGAAGTCTTCGATGCCGCTGCCGGCATAGACGCTGCGCGCATGCTGGTGATGCTGCGCGCTGTACCAGGCATTGGCATCGGCGGCGGGATCCGGCCCACCGATCAGCACCGCAAGGTCGCGGAAATCGACGAAGCTGCGGATCGGAATGCTGGCGCCCGGCCAGTCCTGGACGGATTTCATGCCAGCCTCGAGATCGAGGCAGATGGTCTGGTCTGGCGGCAGGGTCCTTAGCAGAGAGGTCTTCCCGCTACCCGCTGGCCCAAAGATTGCGAGCGAGGTTTTGTTGTTGGCTGTCGCGAGACGCTCGTCGGCTGTTACGATGCGAACGGGCATTGAGAACCCTCCTGGCGGGTTGCGGTCCACGATTGGTTGTTGGCTATTCGCGTGATGGTCGACTTGCTGACACCCAATAGTTTGGCCGCGTGCCGGTGCGATATGCCGTCATCGAGCAGAGTCCGGACAAGCGCCACATCGAGGAAGTCCAGCTTGGCCGCAGGATTGGTATCGCCGGCGCCATGGGGTGGCGGAACGCCACGTCCCTTGCGGTTCATATCGGCGACGTTTTCGATCTGCGGTGCCGCAAATAAGTGCGCGGGATTGACGCAAGCAGGCGTATCGCAGGCGTGGCAGATCACCATGCCGACAGGAATGAGGCCGTTTGCCCATTCATAAGAGAGCACATGCGCACGAGCATTTCCTTCGCCTCTGCGACCCCGTCCGATAACGCCGTACCCAAAATTCCCAGTTGCTCCGGTCCACAGCCAGCAGCCATTCGGGCTGCTCGTCGTGTCGACTTTTGCCCAGAATCTCTCTTGCAGGGGCTTTGGGTGACGAGGCACACACTTTCCTTTTGCATGCTTTCCAGGTCGCTCGATCTGTAACGGCGGGGCGTTGACCGGGCGCCGAAGGATTGCCTGCCCGTCCTTGCGGAGCGGGCCGCCCCGCCGTTGTTCTCAGGACTCCTTACGAAGTTGCAGCACGAAGCTGGGCTTTCCTGTCCTCACGGTGCGCGCTGGCGCGAACGCGGCACGGATGTGTGCGGGCCAGGCGGCGTATTTCCGCTCGGGCACCTTGAAGGCGAGCTCGACATATTCGGACGGGTCCTCGCCACTGGCGCGAATGCGCTCGACCAGCGCGGCAAGCTGCGCCTGAACCCATTCGACGCGTTTCGGCAGGTCGGCGACAACGGTCACCGGTCCATCGTCGAAACGCACCGTGCCGGTGTCCTTGTCTTCTGCAGCACGGGCAGAGGCCGCTCGATCGCCGTAGCGAAGCGCGATGGCGCCATCCAGCCATTCCTTGAGGTTCTTTGCTGCCTGGAACGCAGCCTCAGCATCCTCCTGGAGGAGAGCGAGCTGATCGGCCGGCAATGCGGCGATCTCGCCGATCGGCAGGGCGCGGATGTCGTCGAGCGACGGGCGGTTGGCTGCGGGCATCATGCGGCCTCCTCGGCAAACAAGGTGGAGAATGAAAGCGCCGCGCCCGCCGGCCGTGATCGCGCGACAGCGAGATAGCTGAAGGTGTCGGCTCCGAGCCGGCGCTGGACCAGATGGACGAGGCCTTGCTCGGCAAGCCGCATGGCGCGCTCCGCGATGCAGATGAGATCGCCGCGATTCTCGATGCTCATCGGCTGGCCCAGCGGCGTGCGGTCGATGCCGAGAAATCCGCGGTGATATTCGATCGTCTCGCCAGGCTCGGCCTGACTGAGCCAGCCGCACAATTCGATATCGCTCATGCGCAGCCGGACTGGCGGAAACGGGCTGACGTTGCTCGTCATTAGAGTGTCCATGATCACGCCGTCCTGCATGCATCGAGTGCCGGCGTGTTCGCTCCGGCTGCCGTGCTCGCGCGCGTCTGTTGCGCTTCGAATGCCTCGATCTCTTCGAGCCGGTAGACGACTCGGCCGCCGATCTTCAGGTAGCGCGGCCCCTGACCCAGCCACCGCCATCGCTCCAGCGTGCGCGGCGAGATGCTCCATCGGCGCGAGAGCTCGACCTGATTGAGGTGCTTGATCGGCCGGTCGGTCATGCGGACCTCCTTGGGCGATGCCGCTTCCGTTCCGTGGATTCGAAATCCGCCATGAAGGAGAGCACCCTGTCCGCTGTGGCGAGCGTCGGGGAGCGGCCCCGGCGCAAGCCCAGGATGAATGATGGATCGCCGACTGCTTGCCGGCCGAACTCGGTCGGCTTGAAGCCATGAGCGGCGATAAAGGCCTCTACCTGCTCGCGAAATTGACTGCTGATCATGGCGGAATCTGCCTGCCGATAGGGCGTGGTGATAGGAATTAGAAAATCCCAATCGGCCTATTGCGTCAATTGGAAAAGATTGTTAATTTCCTATCTAATCGATTCAAGGAGATAGGCCATGGACCTCGATCCCGTCCGGACCCGCGTCCTCAAGCTGATCGAGGATCGCGACACCGATCTGAAGCACGCCTCGCTCAAGATCGGTCGCAACGCCGCCTATTTGCATCAATTCATCTTCCGGGGGACGCCGAAGGTGCTGACCGAGGACGTGCGCGAGGCGCTGGCTAAACACCTCGGAATCGACGAATCCGAGCTGCGTCACCGGAAGGTGCCGCCGCGCAAGCCTCGATCGAAGCGCAACGCGAACCACAATCGTGCCGCGGTGCCCTTGCGAACTGCTCATGTGCCGGAAGGGTTCGTCGGCATCGCCGAGATCGACGTGCGCGCCTCGGCCGGTCCTGGCGCGTTCAACGAAGACCTTGAGGAAACCAAGGTGACCTGGTTGTTCCCTGAGGCGATCGTGCGGCACGAGTTTCGGGCGCCTCCCAACGAGCTCAGGATGATCACAGTCGACGGTGATTCGATGGAGCCGCTGTTGTCGAGCGGCGACCGGATCTTGATCGACACCAGTCAGCGCGTTCCAGTGCCGCCCGGCATCTTCGTCGTCTGGGACGGCATGGGGCTCGTGGCAAAGCGCGTCGAGCACATCCCCAACTCCGACCCGGCGAAAGTCGTCATCAAGTCGGTGAACCCGGAATACCAAGCCTACGAGCGCATCGCTGAAGAGGTGAATGTCGTCGGCCGGGTGGTGTGGGTAGCGAGACGACTCTAATGGTCGGCATCAACTCAATTGTGCTCAGCGCGGCAAAATGGATTAGCACCGGTGCGGGCGTGTCCGGCGCGATCCTGGTCGCGCTCAATGTCGGCGTCGTCGCTTATGGGTTCGCGCTGTTTCTTGTGTCGTCCGTGCTGTGGGGTGCGGCAGCGCTGATTCAACGCGAACCGAGCTTGGTCGTGCTGCAAGGCGCGTTCACGGTGATCAACTTACTTGGGCTCTGGCGTTGGACAGGGAGCTGAGCTGGTGTGCCCAATTGGCATTCGCAGCGTGATCGTATTGCTGCTAACAGCGATCTGGGCGCATGATCTACAATTATAGTATGCATGATAACGGCGAGCCGCTTGGCGAGCACGATCCAAGGTTTCTTAACCCAAACTTGGCACCGATCTACGTCCGTTCCGCTCGGACAGTCGAGTTTGGGCCTGAATGATTGAACCGGGCTGAGGGCTCCCTTCGGGGTCGGATCATCAGGCAGATCGGCGGCCGTATGGCCAGGCGTAGATGCCGAGAATGAGGGACATCGCTGCGTTCACGATGACAGCCACAATGTTCCACGTCGGGCCGGCCGTGACCCCGAACACCGTCAATGAGGTGCCCGAGAATAAGAAATATGCGTGGCGAGGGCATGAAACGCCTCCGCTCCACAGGCAAACTTGGCGATCTCTCTGAGGCGGCTCATGTTCAGCTCCTTCAGCGTGGGCTAGGTCAAGGTCGAGTTAACCTTGGTACCGGCGAAAACCACCATCTCGGTGATACAGCCACGCCGCCGTCGCGCCTCCCCCTGGGTCCTTGCTTTCTGGTTGTTTCGCGTGTCGAGCAGCAGCCATATGCGATTCTCCTCACTGTTGCCGACCTGGTTTTCCTGGAATGTTGTCATCGGCTCGCGTGACGAGAGCATGGACGATGAGCAACGCGGTACCGCACACGATCCCTGTGTCAGCCATATTGAATGCAGGCCAGTGCCATTTGCCTATGTGAAAATCCAAGAAATCGGTGACTGCGCCCTGCCGCACGCGATCCGTTGCGTTTGCCAGCGCGCCTCCGACGATCAGACCGAGGGCTACAAGGCTCGGTGTACTGCTCGTTCGTCCCAACCAGGCCAGCAGGACAAAGGCGACACTGACCGAAAACAGAGCTAGTACCCACGGAGGTAACCCCAGACTGGTCAGGAAGCCGAAGCTGACGCCCGTATTCCAACCGAGTACGATGTTGAAGAATGAAGTGATCTCGATGATTTTGGGTGGTTTCATTACAACTTCAATGATCCACCATTTTGAGACCTGATCGAGGAAGTACCAGGTGCTTGCGACGGGAAGAGACGTTCGGATCATGTGATTAAGTGCCGCCGAAAGTGAGCCATGCAAACATGAACGTGCCGAGAAGGATCCGATACCAGCCAAAGGGCGCAAAGCCGTGCCTGCTGACGAAACCGACAACCGTGCGCACTACCGCCAAGGCCGCCAGGAAGGCCACAACAAAGCCAACTCCGATCACGAGCCCGTCACTGCCGAAGTCGAGGGCGGCCTTGTTCTTCCACAAGTCGTAGACGGTCGCACCGGTCATCGTCGGGATTGCGAGGAAAAACGAGAATTCGGCTGCAGCTGGCCGGTCGACCCGCAGCAGCAGCGCACCCATGATAGTTGCTCCCGAACGGGAGACGCCCGGGATCATCGCAAGTGTTTGGAATAGCCCGATCTTGAACGCCGTTGCGAGGCCGACATCGTCGACGTCATGCACGCGCGGCGCGGGCATAGCCCGCTCAATGACAAGGATCGCAAGACCTCCTAGAACGAGGCTCACCGACACCACCCATGGCGAGAACAGCACGGATTTGATGAATCCGTGCGCCAACGCGCCGATCGCTGCTGCTGGCAAAAAGGCGATGAGGACCGCCGACGAAAAACGTCGGGCTCTTCCGTTGGCGGGCAGTCCCTCGACGACCTGGAGCAACTTGGCACGATAGACCCAGCACACAGCAAGGATGGCGCCGAGCTGAATGGCGATCTCGAAGACCTTGCCGGGCGGACCCTCAAACCCGAGAAGGTCGACGAGCAGGATCAGGTGACCTGTCGAGGAGACCGGAATGAACTCAGTCAGGCCCTCAACGAGGCCGAGGAAAGCAGCGAGGGGGAACGTCGAAAAGGTCACGGACGGCTCTGTCAGCTGATTTGCGGGCCGATGTCTGTTGCGTGTTTAGCCGATGCGGCCGAGCGCCGGGAAAGTCTCCAGGAACCAGATCGCGAGGTCGGTGAGATGGCCCGTGATCATCGCTACGCCCATTGCAATCAAAACACCCCCAGCAATTAGCTGCAGGACACGTCCGGCACGGCGGAATTTCCCGAGCCGCTCGACGAAACCGCTGAAAAACAAAGCCGAGAGGACAAAGGGTACGCCAAGACCGAGCGAATAGACGGCGAGGAGCGCCACGCCGCCATCGCCGTATGTCGACGAAGCCGCGACGGCCAGTATCGCGCCGAGGACAGGGCCGATGCACGGCGTCCAGCCAAAGGCGAAGGCCATACCGAGCAAATATGCTGCTACTGGCCCGGTGCCCGGCGGCTTGACCTGCAAGCGCGTGTCGCGCTCGACCCAGACTGGACGCCACAGACCCGCGGTGAAGATGCCGAACAGAATGACGAGCGCCCCGCTAAGTATGTTGATCTCGTAGCGATAGGCGGAGAGTACCGAGCTCACGGCGTTTGCGCCCGCACCAAGCGCGACAAACACCGTAGTGAAGCCAAGTACGAAGCATGCGCTGAGCGACAGAGTGCGCAGCCGCTCCCACGTAGTCATGCTTTGCTGGACTACGCCCGGTGCGATGGCTTGCCCGGCTACATACGAGATGTAGGCTGGAACCAGCGGAAGGACGCACGGAGACAGGAACGACACCGCTCCTGCAGCGAATGCAGTCACGATACCGACACCCGAGAGTTCGAGCGTCATCGCTTCGTACCTCGGTAAAAGCTGAGGGAGCCAAGAGCCGTCCGTTGGCTGTGCGTTTCGAACACATCAGCAAGCCCAGCCTCATGCATGAATTCCGGCAGCAAACCCCGAACGTTGTCAGATGTGTTCGCTAACCCATCGAGCGCTTGGACTGGATAAAACATGAGACGCATCAATCTGCTCCGTGGCTCTCCCCAATCCGCCACGTGAATCGTGCCGCCGGTGCACAGAAGTGTCGCCGCATGTGCGAAGGTTATGCGTTTGCGTTCCGTGGATAGGTGATGGAACAATAGACTTGACACTATTTTGTCGAAGCTCGCAGGCCGTAACATTGGCACGTTCGAGGGATCGTCCGCGCGCCCCTGCCAAAAGCTCACGGCAACTCCCGCTGCATCAGCTTTGGCACGAGCCATCCGGAGTATATTGCGGTCGACATCAAGACCGACGACTTCGGCATCGGGGCACGCCCGGTGGAGCATGATGGTCAGTGTTCCCGTTCCGCATCCGAGGTCAAGTATTCGCTCGCCAGCGTTTGGTGCGACCTGCTCGACGAGGCGTGCCTTCCACACGCGCTCGCGCATTAGCCACGACATCACAGGATCATAGAGGCCGGTAAGCCGACTGAAGCCGGCGACAGGCACGACCAAGTCTTTGATGTGCGACGTCATCGGATGGGTGCGTCCATCTCTGGAAACGGAGGCAGTTCGATATGAATGTCTGGTTTGGCTGGGTTAAGCGGGGTCCTGGTGATCACTTGGGGTGCACGATCAGGACCACCACCATCAGCAACTGAATCAGCACGAGGGGCACGGCACCCCAATAGATTTGAGCGGTGCGAACGGAAGCGATCAGCAGGGCGTTCGCCAGCAAGCCCCAGCGAACGACATGAGCAAACGGCCTCATTGAGGCGATCGATCCTCTCCGCGAGCCAAAGAAACATTCTCACAATTTGCTAACCCCGCTCATTGGAACGACCCTTGGCGCGACATCAGTACAGTGCTTCCAAAATTCGGCTTATGTAACTAAGCTTGTGCTGAGCCGAATTGGCGTTCTCATGAGTGCTTTGACGCGGCCGGTAACCCCCCGGTTTCATTGAATCGCCGTGCCAGTCTCTGTGGGACGCCCAAATCGCCGGGACCGCCGGCGGAGGAACCTCCCGGCGAACCCGCGGCTTGGTCACGGCTCAGAAGCCGCAGCCCATTGAGTACGACGAGAAGCGATGCGCCCATGTCGGCGGCAATGGCACCCCACAGGCTGGCTATACCCGCAAAGGTCAGCACGACGAACAGCGCCTTCACGCCAAGCGAGAATATGATGTTCTGGCGGATGATCGACAGCGTCCGTTTGGAGTGACGAACAAGCCATGGCAGCTTCGAGATGTCGTCCGCCATGAGCGCGACGTCGGCCGTTTCGATCGCGGCATCGCTTCCGATCGCTCCCATCGCGATGCCGAGATTGGCGCGCGCCAGGGCGGGCGCATCGTTCACCCCATCGCCGACCATCCCGACCGTCCCGAAACGCTTCACCAGCTCGTCGACTTTTGCGAGCTTGTCTTCGGGCAGGAGTTCCGCGTGTACTTCGTCGATGCCGGCCTCGCGTGCGACGGCTTCGGCCGTGATGCGGTTGTCGCCCGTCAGCATGATGACGCGCTCGATCCCGGCCGCGTGCAACTGGGCGACGATATCGCGCGCCTCGGGACGAATCGTATCGGCGACCGCAATCAGCCCGCAGACGTGTCGCGCATTACCGACGACGATGACGGTCTTGCCATCCTGCTCCAGCTCCTCGGCGGCCTGCGCGACGTTGGGCGTGTCTTGGCCCCTCTCGACCACGTAGCGGTGAGAACCAAGCCAAAATACGTCTCCGTCGAACCGGCCCGTGAGGCCCTTGCCTTTCAGGACCTGCACGTCCTCCGCGGGAACAAGGCGCACGCCCTTCTCTTCAGCATGACGCAAGACCGCGCGAGCCAGGGGATGCGTTGAGCGGGATTCGAGTGCCGCCGCCCGGGCCAGCAGTTCGGCCTCGGTGTGACCATTGAACGGCATCACGCGCACGACCTCGGGTTCACCGCGTGTCAGGGTGCCGGTCTTGTCCATGGCAATGGCCTTGAGACGGGCAGGCAGTTCGATGAAGGCGCCGCCCTTGATCAACACGCCGGAACGCGCGGAAGCGGCGAGCGCAGCGACGATTGAGACCGGTGTCGAGATTACGAGGGCACAGGGGCAAGCGATCACGAGCAACACGAGCGCCCGGTAGAACCACTCGTGCCAAACGCCGCCGAAGAGTAGCGGCGGGACTAAGAAGACAAGAAAAGCAAGCATCATCACCGCGGGCGTGTACACGCGCGCGAAGCGCTCCACCCACTGCTCCGAAGGGGCGCGGCGCGAATGGGCCTCTTCCACCATCCGAATGATCCTGGCGAGAGTCGAGTCCTCCGCGGCCTTCGTCGCCTCGACCGTCAGCGTGCCATCGCCATTGATGGTACCTGCGAAAACGTCGCCGCCGATTTCCTTTTCGACTGGCACGCTTTCGCCCGTGATCGGCGCCTGGTTCACGGAGCTCGAACCGGCCACGACGCAACCGTCGAGCGCGACCCGCTCGCCGGCCGACACGATGAAACGGTCGCCCGGCTTGACCTCGGCCACCGCCATGGTCGCTTCCGATCCATTGGGGCGAATGAGGCGCACGACTGGTGGCGCAAGGTCGAGGAGAGCCGCGATCGCACGCCTGGCGCGCCCGACGCTCCAGCTTTCGAGTGCAAGCGACAGCGCGAACAGGAACGTGACCGTCGCCGCTTCGAACCATTCGCCGATGACCATCGCGCCGAGCACGGCGATAGTCATAAGAAGGTTCATGTCGGGCCGGAGATTCCTCGCCGCATACCAAGCTTTGACGATGATGAATCGTCCGCCAAATACAACCGCGGCAAGGTAAGCGGCGATCTCGGGCCAGGGCACCGCCTGGCCGGCGTGGCTTTCGAGTAGCCGAAGCGCCTCAGTCAAGCTTCCCGCCAGCCAGATGTGGATGCCAAACCCCACCGCCACGAAAAGCCCGCTCAGGCTCGTGAACCAGACCTGCTGGCGGCGGTGCCGCACGCCCGCGTCACGCGCTTTCGCATCCTGCGGACGCCATTCGACGGCCGTCATCCCGGTGCGGCGGACCGCTTCCCGGATGTCGTCAGCCGCGACCAGCGGTGCGCCGTCGAGCACGGTCATGCGCCCGTTAAGCAGGTCGAATGCGAGATTGTCGCCGCCACCCACGAGCGGCCCGATCTCGCGCCGCAGGACCGCTACTTCATCTGCGCAGTCCATGCCCTGGATGCGGAAGGTCATGCCGGCAAGCTGACGAGCAGGGAGAGGCGCGCCAAGGGCCGCGCTCGTCAAGTCGCCACAACTGCAAGCGGCATCTTCTTCCTCGCTTGCGGGCACAAGGTCCGGCGGCGACCAGGGCTCGGCCCGCATACCCGTCGTCGCGACGGCTCGTTCGATATCACCCAAGGCGACCGCGTTCCGCGGTGCGACCGTCATCGTGCCCTGCGCGGTATCGAAGGCTATGCGGCTATCTCCGACGAGCGGACCGACCGCCCCGGTCAGGGACGCGATCTCGTTCTGGCAGTCGAGGCCATGAACCCGGAACAGCAGCGGTTCTGCGGAACTTTCCGGCCACAGAGTGGCGCGCATGCCCGTCGAGGCGACGCGCGCCGCGATCTGGTCGACAGAAGCGCGCGACTGCGGAGCCACGGTCATCAGTCCTTTCGAGGTGTCGAACGAAAGCCACGCCTCGCCAACGAGCGGACCTAGTTCGCGTTTCAACGTCACGACCTCGCTCTTGCAGTCGAGGCCTTCGACCTTGAATAGCAGGGGCGAAGCAGAAACCGGCGGCAGGAGCGATGCGCGCATCCCGGTCGACGCGACAGCGCGCTCGATGGCCTCGACCGATATGGCCACGTTGGTCGCCACCTCCATCGTGCCGGTCTTGGTGTCAAACAAGAGCTTCTGATCGTCGCCGACGATCGGTCCTACGGCGATCTTCAGCGTCCGCACCTCGTTCTGGCAATCCAGGCCTTCCACCTTGAATCGGAGCGCGGGGGTGTGCGGTTTGGTCGTCGCGTCACTGCTCATTGGTCTCCCCGATATCGTCGCGGCCGCCGCCGACATGGCCCACAAAATCGCGGATGATGCAGCGCACTCGATCGTCCGTTGCCACGTAGAACACTTGCTTGCCCTGCTTGCGGGCTTTCACAAAGCGCGCCGCCCGCAGCACCCGGAGATGATGGCTCACGAGCGACGGCGACAGGCCCACACGCTCGGCAATGTCGCCGACGCAAAGGGGCTCGCCGAGGCACCTCGCTGCGATACGCAACCGATTGGCATCTCCGAGCATGCGGAAGATGTCCGCCAGCTCGGCTGCCTGGTCTTCATCGAGAGTCGGTTCGGTCATGGTTATTGCACAACGTATGAATATATGTTTGAATAATATCTTTTCCAGTCGACGTCAAGATCGTCTCCCTCGTCTTCCTTGAGCAGAATCAATGCCGTCCTGATCAATCACAAATATATGAATACTCGTTAGTATGTTAACGTGTAAAAGACATCCCGACACGAGGGAGACCCTGCGGCCGGATCGTGGTGCCGTGACGACGTGAGCAGTCGAAAAACAGGAGAGTAGCGATGCGCAGAGGAGCGTTGATGGGCGGAACGTCGGCAATCGTCGTCGCCCTGACGATGGTCACGGCGAATCCGGCGGGGGCCCAATACCCCTACAGCGGATATGGTCCAGGCATGATGGGCCATGGAATGATGGGCCATGGAATGATGGGCCAGGGCTACATGCCCTGGTGTCCCGGCTGCGGGATGGGTCCAGGAATGACGGGACCCGGCATGATGGGACCCGGGATGGGGATGTACGGGGCGATGCAGCCGGCCCTCAACCTCACGGCCAACGACGTGAAGGTCTACCTCGAACGCTGGATTGCCGGGAGCGGGAATCCCAACATCAAGGTCGGGAACGTCGTCGAGAAGGACACGAGTACGATCACGGCCGACATCGTCACCAAGGATAATTCCCTGGTGCAACAGTTCACCGTCGACCGACGCATTGGCTTCTACCGCCCGGCGCAGTGATCGCCATGTGGTGGGGCGGTCCTTACCAGGACATGAGCCAGTGGATGGGATGGAGCTGGTGGATGCCGTTCCACGGGCTCCTCCCCCTCTTGGTGCTCGTCCTCGTGATCGTTGGCTTGGTTGCACTCGTGCGTTACTTGTTCGCCGGCGGCGGCGTCCACGGTCGCAGCCGTTCTTCGGGCCTGGAAATACTCGAAGAGCGGTATGCGAAGGGCGAAATGAATCGCGACGAATATCTGCAGAAGAAGCGCGACATCCTCGGTTAAACTGCTATCTCAGCGGAACTGACCTGTCTCAACAAGCGTTGCCATAATTGCGAGGTCCCATGAGCTACTATTTCAACAAGACGCTAACTGTTGGCTTCGATGAGGCTGTGCGGCGCACGACTGAGGCGCTTCAGCGCGAGGGGTTTGGGATCATTACGGAGATCGACGTCAAGCAGACTCTTAAAGCCAAAATCGGCGTCGACTTCCGCAACTATCGAATCCTTGGCGCCTGTAACCCGAAGCTCGCCCACGAGGCGTTGCAGCTTGAGGACAAGATCGGCACCATGTTGCCGTGCAATGTGGTAGTGCAGGAACTTGGTGATGGCCGAACGGAGATCGCTGCCATCGACCCGGTCGCATCAATGCAAGCGGTTGATAACCCTCGCCTCAAACAGGCCGCTGAACGTGTTCAGGCGTTACTGAATAAAGTTATCGCAAGTTTGTAGCGGGTGGGTTTGAATACAATTAAATATTCACCATGAAATCGCTGCCGCTCGTCTCATGGTGCCGAAGATTGAAAGCGCCGAAAATTTAAGCCAGCTCTGTGTGGTGCACACTCCGACGCTGGGTGTGGTCAGCAGGTCCCTGATTACGCCGCCATTGGCGACCCGGCCGCCGCGGCACTGGACGATCATGCGTTCAAGCTCGGCCTTGAGCGCCTTCAGCCGGTGAATGCGAGTCTTGACCTGCTCTAGCTGGCGCCTCGCTATGCGGTCGGCGGCTTCGTAATCGATCGAAACAACGGCAACACCGGCTTCGAGAAACCCTTCGGTGTCAATCGTGGTCCGGCTTTCATCACGATCGCCTCCGATGCTCTGACCGTCACTACGAGCTACATTGTCCCGGCACCCGAGACCGTTAGTGCCGACAACCTCGCTATGCTCAACGGCGGGTTGTGGTTGGAATTTTGCCGCAGTAAAAACGGCTAGCATTTTACCGCTGGCCAGCGGGTCAGCTTGACCAGGACGATGGCGTTGCCTATCAGTATTCGGCGTTCGGAGCCGAACCCGGCATTCCGGACGCTATATTGTTTCGTTGCGGCACCACAGGCCATGGTCATTCGCGCGTTCATGCGGCTTAGTTCGATAGTGCACGGCTTGGCGCTACGCCGGGCTGTTGCGATTGTTTGCGCCGTCGCCCTCTTGACCATCGGTTTTGCCCATAGCGTTCATCATTTTGGCGGGGCCGTCTCGGCCGTTGCCGTGCAGGCGGATGTCGGCACTTCGGACGATTCGCCTGATACCTCGAAGAAGGCATCCCTCGCGATCGAGCACTGTCACGGATGCACGATGATTGCTATGGCGGCACTGGCTCAGCCGGCCGTTCCAACGCTCATCGCAGCCGACATACCGGTGCGAAGATTCGACGACAAGCGACCACATCCGCCGGTCGCCGAAACGCCCCCTCCCATATCCACGATCTGAACACGTCTTCGCGGCGCGCGGGTTGATCTTGTGCGCTATCGATCGTCGCCGTTCAGGTCGTAAGTATGTCTCCAGTTTCCGCATTTGCGTGCGCGCTTGGCGCGGCCATCGTTCTGCTGTTTCCGCCCAATGCGTTGGCGGAATCCACCGGTGCGCTCTCGCTTACTCGGGCGTTGCAGCGCGCGCTCGCGGCAAATCCGCGGCTGACGGCCGCCGAGCGCGACATCGGTATCGCGGCCGGTCGGCGCATCCAGTCTGGAGCCATCCCTAATCCCGAGCTGTCGTTCGAACTCGATAACGTTTTCGGCACTGGCGATTATCGCGGTACCCGCGCCGCTGAAACAACCCTGCAACTCAGCCAATTGGTCGAGTTGGGTGCAAAGCGCCAGGCTCGCATAGCGGCCGGAACCGCGGAACTCGACAGCGCATACTGGCAGCGCGCGGCGGTTCGACTAGAGGTTCTCTCGGAGACCGCGATAGCTTTTTTCAATGTGCTGAGCGCCCAGCGTCGCGTCCAGATCTTCGACACACAAATTGCCTCGCTCGCCAGACTTCTCCCATTGTTGCAGCGGCGGGTGGATGCCGGCGCATCGTCACCCGCGGAAATCGCGCGGGCTCAGGTTGCCGCAGATTTGGTGCGTGCCGAGCGCGAGCGCGCTCTGACGGAACTCTCAATTGCCCGCCGCGAACTCGCGGTGCTCATGGGCACCAACAATCCGGATTTCCGGTCGGTACTTGGCGATTTGAGCAGCGTCGGCCGGCCGCCTCCATTTCAAACGCTGTTGCGCGCGATCGAAAGCAATCCGCAACTTATTCG
>Ga0070741_10001755_pt1 | contig 62730 bp, 55 predicted proteins | sample Coa_R1_4_FD_66440 | JGI IMG/M metagenome (GOLD analysis project Ga0070741, IMG submission 66440) | Surface soil microbial communities from Centralia Pennsylvania, which are recovering from an underground coalmine fire - Coalmine... | ecosystem: Environmental > Terrestrial > Soil > Unclassified ...
CAGTTAACAGGGTGTCCGGGAGTTCCCTTGACCCATGTCCTTGGCTTTGTTAGCGTTGCAACCGGATTACTAGCTTTTTCAGCAGGCGTTTCCAGGCATGGCGGGCATGATTCCGCCCTGAAACGGCTGCTGGCGGCGTATTTCCCGGAGGGATCATGAGAAAAACTGGTTTTTTGCTGTTTATTCTGGCCTTTGCGGTGCTTGCCTTAGGACAGCAGACAACGCAACAGCCAGCCTCGCAGCAGCCACCACAGCAGGCGCCTAGCTCGCTACAGCAGGGTCTACAAGAGCCCTTGCCCCCTCCTCCGCCGACGCCAGTGGTCGCCAAGACCAACCTCATGGAGAAGGCGGATGCCCCGACCTACAGTGACGTCAACTGTGCCGGGTTCATTACCAATCAAGCGGTCCCAGAGGGGACCTATGTAACGGCTGGATGGGATACCCCCACGCAGACCCGCTTCTCTGAAGGAGAATACATTTACCTGACCGGCAGCGGCTTCCAGGAAGGCCAGCAATATTCGCTCATTCGCAAACTCAGAGACCCAAATCGTTACGAATCTTTTAAAGGCCAGCATGGGGCCATTGCCGCTGCCGGGCAGCCTTACTCGGAAGTTGGCCATGCCACCATCGTGCAAGGCGGGGTGCGCGGTAATACGGCTATTGCATTAGTCACTTTTACTTGCGACGGAATTGTCCCACACGATCTGGCTGTGCCCTATGTCGAGCGCGTGATCCCGAAGTATAAAGACCCCGGACCTTTTGATCCTTTTATGCCTCCGAACGGTAAGACAACTGGAAGAATAATTCTGGCGAAAGATTGGGACCAGCTTATGGGCAAGGGGCGCATCGTTTACCTGAATATCGGGGCAGATCAGGGGGTTAAAGTAGGCGACTATTTTCATACGACCCGCCTTTATTCCGATCTGGCCGACGACCAGGTTGATAAGCTTTCGTTCAAAGCTTCCACCCTTGAGGACACACAGGCGCTGCCCAACATCCCGACTACCAAGGTTCATGATCTTCCGCGCCGATCCCTGGGAAACCTGATGATTGTGAATGTAAGCCCCAAGAGTTCAACTGGAATACTTACCTTTACATTGGAGTACGTAAAAGTTGGGGACAATGTGGAGATGTTCGAACCTCCGCCGCCTCCGCCGCCTCCGCCAGCCGTTTCGACGGTTCCGACGATCAATTGCACGCCCAATCCGGCTACCGTGAAGCGTGGCGAAAGTTCCACTGTTACCTGCGACGCCAGCAGTCCGGATAATCACCCGCTGACGTTCTCCTATAGCACCTCTGCCGGAAGGGTGACCCCTCGCGATAACACTGCCGTACTCGATACCTCCGACATTGCCCCTGGACCCGTCGGCGTAACCGGAACTGTAACGGATGACCGCAACCAGACGGCAAGCGCAACCGCAAATATCAACGTAGAGGCCCCCCCGGCGGCGCCCACGCCGACTTCGCAAAGCATCGGCTTCAAGCGCAACAGCGCTTACGTGGATAACAAGGCCAAGGCCATTCTGGATGGGGTCGCATTGCAACTCCAGCAGCAGGCCGATGCCACAGCGGTTGTTGTTGGCCACTCCGATACCGGGGAGCGCAAGTCGCTCGCCATGCTGCGCGCCACCAACGTGAAGAATTACCTGGTAAGCAAAGGCATTGACGCCAAGCGAATTGAAACTCGCACCGGTGCAAATCCAGGCGCAGTCGCGGAAGTTTGGATCGTGCCCGCCGGCACTACACTACCGCCAGAAGCCGCTGCAGAACCAGCTCCTGCGGTCGAGGCTACGCCGGCTTCACCTACTGCGGAAACACCCGCAGCAGCGCCGGCTAAAAAGAAGCGCAGCGGAAAGAAACCTGCGGCTACAACCACCACCCCACAGTAAACTCACACAGCACTGCCTACAGGCGCATGAGTTTTCATGCGCCTTTTTTCATTTTGAGTCCAACGCATAAGCCGGCAGAATAAATTGAAGCAGAAGGGTTTTTTATGTTTTTGCTTGTCTGTGTCTCACTGTGTCTGTAGTCAGCCAGCTTTTGCAGTTTCTACCGCCCCCGCCTGCGTGACTTTCATGATCATGAGCACTTTGTCGTCCATGTGGGTTCCGCTGCGGGAAAATTCGCTGACTTCCGCCAGCACGGCGTCTACAATCGCCTGCGCGGGTTTGGTGCGATGGCTGGCTACGCACTCGGCCAGGCGGTCGTTGCCGTATTCGTCTTCCTGTGCATTCATCGCTTCAAGGATTCCATCGGTACAGCAGACCAGCACATCTCCGGGCATCAGGCTGGCCGAGCCGCGGTTATATTCCGCGGTGGGAAACAGGCCGATTACTGTGCCGCCCTCTTCCAGAAGTTTGTATTTGCCGGTTTCTCCGTTAATCAGGATGGGCGGCACGTGCCCGGCATTGATGTAATGCAGGCCGCTTCGCCGCGTATCTACCAGGCCGAGAAAGATGCTCAGGAATTTTTCAGATTTGGTGTCGTTATAGATCATTTCGTTCAGCGACAGCGCCAGGACCTCGAGCGAATGCAGGTGCATCACCAGAGCGCGCAATGTTGCCTGCAGGTTGCTCATGATGAGCGCGGAAGAAACCCCTTTGCCCTCGACGTCGGCAATCACCAGCAGCAGGGTTTGCGGCCCCAGGTTGAGAAAATCATAATAGTCGCCCCCCACTTCAAAGCAGGGCTCATTCAGCACGGCCAGTTCATATCCGGGGACCACGGGCGGGGCTTCAGGCAGCAGGCTCCTCTGGATCGTCCGCGCCAGCGCCATCTCTTTTTCCAGCCGCTGCTTCTCCACGATCTCGCGATGCAGCCGCGCCTTTTCCAGCGCCATCGCCATATGACCGGAGAGCTTATTGAGAAAATCAACATCGTCGTTGGTGAACCTGCTGGCGCCATTCTTGTTGAGCAACTGGATCACGCCCACAATTTCGCCATCGAAATGACGAATGGGTAGGCAGAGCAAGGAACGCGTGGTATACCCGAATTTTTTATCGTAGCTGGAATCGAAATAAGGAAGACTATAGGCGTCTTCCACATTGATGATATCGCCGGAGGCGGCCGCCATGCCGGCTACACCGCGGCCAATCGGGACGCGAATCTCCTCATGGTCAAGGCCCGAGGCAACAATGGACCACAGCTCCTGGCTTTTGTGGTCTGCTAAAAACACCGAACCCCGGTCGGCCTTGAGTTCCGTCCGCGCAATTTTAAGAATCAACTCCAGCAGCTCTGCCAGATCAAGGGTGGAATTGAGCAGCCGTGTGGCCTCGAACAGGAGCGATAACTGTGTAATGGTCTTGCGGCTCTCCGATTCGTCGAGCGCTCCATGCACAGTGACGCTGCAAACTTCGGCATACAGTAGCCACCAACCCAGCACCTCCGGGTCAGCAGGTTGTTTGGTGTAGTTGGCCAGCACGCCTATCAGTTCGCCGCGAACTATGAGCGGATAGGCGGAAACATTGCGCAATCCGGCGCGCGAAGCAAATTCCTTTTCAGAGTCCGAGAGCGAGCTCAAGGCAACATTCTCCAATGCCTTGCGTGTCTGCGCCACTTTGCCGATGGGTCCATCGCTGAGCAAGGCGTTCTTGCGTTGCCTTCCAGCTTCTATTCCCGCGCTGCATGCAAGGCGCGCGGAGGATGAGGCGGCATCCCATAACCAAAGCTCAGAGCGTAAAGATGCGAAATCAGAGACTAGACACTCGGGAACCAGCGGCAAGACCTTGCTTGAATCTTTGGAAATGAACTGCGCCACTATGTCGGCAAAGGCGGCGACGTAATCTTTGCGCTTGGCCCTGGGAGGCCTGGCAGCGCCCTTGTGTGCAGCAATTGGATTCAAAGCAAAACCTTTTCCGCCTGGGAACTTGCCGTGCCCATTTATGAATGGTGACAGGCGAGTATTTGGCTACTAACTATATGCGGGGCTGGCCGTGCTTGTAAACTAAGATTGCCGGGTGGTTTCTACACGGGCGGAAGATTGAAGCTTTTAAGACTGAGATTGAGGAGCTGCCGGTTCAGGTATACTCCTTGCTTGAGCATTTGCAAATATGCTTCCCGCAGATCGGAAAGATAACCCTTACGGAAACCGGCTTCCAAAATTGCCACACACCCCTGAACCTTGAGCCCCTGCTTCTTGGCGAGCTTGCGTGCTCCCAGGTCATCAAGGATGATGAGATCTGCACGAATTTGTTTTGCCAACAGCATAGTACTTAACTCTCCCAAGCCCAATCCAGTTTTGTTTTGCGCCATTGTGAGATCGGCAGGATTATCAACCTGACGTACTTCAATCCATGAAGATTCCGATGTATCGGTAGCGCCTGCAAGCCCAGCTCCCGCGACCACCACTTCTTCGTACACTTCACTGGAAATTACAATCTTGACGTAAAGCTTTTGCAGAAGAGAGAAAGAGTTGATTTTCGCGAGCACGATGAGTGGCGACGAATCGGAGACGACGATCACAAACCGAGTTCGGCCAAGGTTCGCCTGTCTTCTTCCAGCTCACCGATTTCGTAGCGAATGGGCGAGACCTCGTGAGCGGCGACAAAATCCATGAAGGCGGCCAACGGAGTGCGGCAAAGCTCGGCTGCCCGGCTCAACGAAACCTTTTCTTCCCGGAACAGTTCTAGAGCCAGTAATCGAGCTGCCTCCTGAGATAAATCCGTCGCGTCGGGACTGGCCACCTGTAGCAGCTCGGCTGGAATTTCGATCTTTACAGTTTCCATGTTTCTAACTTAACCCACATGGCACACTTTGTCATCCAGGAAACCTATTGGTCATAATGCAGCAACGCGAACACGTCATATTGCGAGAGCTTGTCGCGGCCTTTGAGGAAATCCAATTCAACCACGAAACCCAAACCTGCAATCTCGCCACCCAGGGATTTGACCAGTTGCACCGTGGCGCAGGCCGTGCCGCCGGTGGCCAGCAGGTCATCTACGATGAGCACTCTCTGGCCGGGCCGGACCGCATCTTTGTGAACTTCCAGGGTATCGCTGCCATATTCGAGATCGTAGGTCACCTTGGCAGTCTCGGCAGGAAGTTTTTTGGGTTTGCGCACCGGGACAAAACCGGCGTTCAGGCGATAAGCCAGTGCCGGCCCGAAGATAAAGCCGCGCGCCTCAATACCCAGGATCAGATCAATGTTTCGGTTGAGGTAGTACTCCGAGAGCGCATCAATCAGGGTGGCAAATCCCAACTTGTCTTTCAGCAGGGTCGTAATGTCGTAAAAGAGAATGCCCTTCTTGGGAAAGTCCGGGACTTCGCGAATCAGTTTTTTCAGGTGATCACAGTTGGTCGCCATCTTGGGTTGCATTCGTGTTGCGCTCCAGCGTAGGGATTGTCGTCAGAAACTTTGACGACCGCAATGATATTTCAGGAATCCTAAATTTACAAAGTTGTTGGTCTTCTCGCTCACCAGGCCCCTTCGATGCGGAAGTTGCTGAGATTGGGCGGCGCCTCGGCGACGCTCACTTCTACGTGGTCTACCCGGGCGGCCCGGGGACCTTGTTTGAGCTTGGCTTCAAGCGCCGCGAGCTGCTGTTCGCTGCCGCTGGCCAGAACTTCCACCGCTCCATCAACATTGTTGCGTACCCAGCCGGCAAGACCTAATGCGGCGGCCTCGCGCTGCACAAACCAGCGGAAGCCTACCCCCTGCACCCGGCCTCGAACCATGTAGCGTTTTGTAGACAAAGCTTCTAGCCTCTAGCTGCTAGCTTAGGGGATGGATCAAGCTCGCGACAAATATGCGCCTTCAGCCGTGTCGACCCTGATTTTTTCGCCTTCGTTAATGAACGGAGGCACCTGCACCACCACGCCGGTCTCAAGTTTTGCGGGCTTGGTTACGCTGCTGGCGGTAGCGCTCTTCAAGCCTGGTTCAGTCTCGATCACAATCAGCTCAACGGTTTGCGGAAGCTCGACGCCGACGGCCTTGCCGTCGTAGAACTCGACTTTGATTTTCAGGTTGGCGGTCAGGTAATCGGTGGCATCTCCCAGCACATCTTTGTTCAAATGGAGCTGCTCATAGTTCTCGGTGTTCATGAAGTAATAGTCTCCGCCGTCGGCGTAGAGAAACTCCATTTCCACCTCATCCACCACGATCTTCTCAATCGGATCAGGCGAGCGGAAGCGGTGCTCGAACATGGCGCCGGTACGCAGGTTGCGCAGCTTGGCTTGGATAAACGCGCGCAGATTGCCGGGCGTGCGGTGCTCTACGCTGAAGACCGCATGCAGGTCATTGTTGTGCTTGATAATCATCCCTGGGCGCAATTGGGTTGCTGGAATTGACATTCCAAACTTCTCCTCAATGATTTGGGTCTTTGCAGGCTGGCCGCGCGCACAGCGCGAAGCAGAGGCAAACACAATATTGTACCTTATCCATGCGTCGTTCACGAGAACTGCTGATTGGTGCTTAGATATTTCTTTCTCTCGGGACAACATTGCCCACTCTCAGGTTTTCTAAGTACACATTGCCGCAAGGCGGGAAGCGATAGCTGCTAACAGATCTCCCATGGACTGGGCGACTGCAATTTTGACCTTTCAGGAGGACCCATGACCGACTACGAACGTTTTGGCGAATATCAATCCACCGAACAGCAAGCCGGCGGAGGGGTAGGACTGGGCATCACCATGCTGTTGATCGGCTTGGGGGCCGGCGCATTGACTGCCCTGCTGCTCGCGCCTCGCTCCGGTCGCCAGACCCGACGCATGTTACGGCGCAAATATGAAGATGCCATTGACACATTCAACGAGCGCACCGACGAGTGGCGCGAGCGCGGCGCCGGATGGGCCGAAACTGCTCGCGGCTGGGTCGGCACGGCAAAAGACATCGCCGAAAATGCCTCCGAGAAGATCAAGCCGGTGGTAAAAGAAGTGAGAAGGCGAGTAGAAAAATAGCAATCGGCAGCCAGAATTCAGCCCCCAAGCCTTATTAGAGTGTGTTTCATAAATATGATCGGTTTAAGGGCACGAGTTGATGTCAGACGCTGATTACTATGGTTATTTTGTTGTAATTGGCAGGGGTTTTTCTGAAGCGGTTAAGAAACGGGAGCAGTGCAAAAATGAGTATTCTCTCGCTTTTGTAGGATGTTTCAGGGCTGAATGCTGAGTACTGACTGCTGAATGCTGTTTTCTAAAACATTCTGAACTCTACGTCCACGCCCACTCGCACCGCAACTGGCTGCCCATCTTTGCGGGCGGGCTCGAAGCGCCACTTGCGGACGGCATCCATTGCCTTTTCATCCAGCCCAAACCCTAAGCCGCGGCGCAAACGGACATCCTGCACGCGTCCATCGGTACCGACCACGATCCACAACCCCACGGTGCCTTGCAGTTTGTTGAGGCGAGCCTGATCGGTGTAATCCGGATCGGGGTCGTAGATGACTTTGGGGATCGAAACCCCACCGCGTCCCGCCAGGGGGTATTCCCCGCTCTCGGCTCCTGTGCCTGAACCTATGCCGCCGCAGCACCCCTGCCCAATGCCGCCTCCGTGTCCAGGACCATCGGAGGGCAGGCTAAGCACGCCATGGAATGGATCGCCTACCGGCTTGAGATCAGCCTTCACCACCGGAGCGACAATGCTCTGCTCCACTGGCAAAACCACGGGACGATTCAAAGTCTGGGTTGTTGGCGGCGCGAGCTGCTGCGGTTTCGTCTGCGGCAACGCGCCCCGCGATGGGGCCAACAGGGTATGCGCCCCTCCCCCGCCCGAACTGGGAGCAAAGACGACTTCCGCGATGCGATAGGAATGCTGGCTGCTCTGGTTGTTCATTCGCCAAAGCGCTATCTGGCTGAGCCAGAGCAGGAACAAAAGGGCGGTGCCATGCAGGGCTACCGACCAGAGGATTTTTGTTGAACGCGAGGCGTTGGAATGGGTGATGCCGAAGAGGCTGGGCAAAATGTGCTGATGAGACCGCGGCGCCAACGGGGGATGCGTAGACATAAGCTGTGCTGAAATTTGATTAGTATACTGAAGAATTCAGTATAAATGGAAATTAACGTCAACGTTGACTTGTACAGCCACCGGCTGGCCATCTTTCCGGGCGGGTTCAAAACGCCAGGTTTTCACGGCTTCCATGGCCTTTTCATCCAACCCTAGGCCTAACGAGCGAACTACGCGCATGTCGCGCACATGACCATCAGGGCCAACGATGATCCACAACACTACATCGCCCTGATATTTCGCCTTGCGGGCTTCTTCCGAGTATTCCGGATCAGGCTGAAAGATGATTCGTGGAGCGCTTACGCCGCCTCCGATGCGATAGGCGCCACCGCCCATACCGCCGCCCCATCCAGGGCCCACGCCTGGGCCGTTTCCTGAGCCTACGCCTGTCCCTGAACCGCTTCCAATACCGCTACCCGAACCCAGACCGTTGGAGGCGGGTGCAACCGCCGCCAGCGGATCCCCCATCTGCGGCAGCGGCGGATTGATCATCTGCGGCGCAACCACGGTGGGAGCAACAGGCAGTTTCGGCTCATTTGGTTGGACCACTGTCGGCGGCGTCATCTGGTCAGGCGCTGCTTTGGGCAGGGCCCCCTTGGAAGCAACCAACTTCTCATGGCTGCCGCCGCCTCCGCCACCACCAGAAGGTCCTCCGACCGACGATGGCAGGTAAGGGCTGATGTCAATCACCGGGCCAAGTTTTTCTGCAATGATCTTAGGATGCTGCGCAATATACGTGGTAATCAATATGATCACCACCACTGCCAAGGTATGCAGGATAAAAGAGTAGATGAAATTCCGCGGCCGGGTTTGGTAAGTTCCATAACCAGCGCCAAACAGCGTAGGCAGAATGTCTGGCTGGCGTGCCCCTCCCCGCGCTGGCGAAGACGTAGGCACTGGGGCATCACTTTTGATTGCGGGACTCGCCATGTATCTCTGAAGCTACCCTATGAATAACAGTATAGACGCGATTTCGCCAGTTTTGGGTGCAAAAATAACCCGAAGTACATACGTCTAAAGTACATTAAGCCAGTATGAGCAATTGTTAAATAATATTAACTGACTTGAACTCCCTCATTCTAAACCCTCTAAACCCATAGATCAGCGAAGGGTTGCAGAATAGACAAAAAATTGACAATAGCCCAGATTCGCGCCCTCGCAAACGGCGAGAGGCCGGCTTTTATGCAGGCGTATGATTCAACCCCGTTACCGTTGGGGTACCAGCAAACCAGACGGCTTGCGTTGAGGCATCACGAGATGGGAAAGCAAGTTTTGACAAGGTGACAATCGGAACTACCAGCAGAGCCCCTGAGTAACATTCTGGTGACCGGGGCTTTTCCAAACTGAAAGCAATGCGCATCCGGATTGACCCGGATATAGTTCAACCTTTCTTGAGGAGAGTTTTGCATCGTGCGGTATTTTCTCCCATCCATCCTTCTGCTGCACGAACACAACGTCGTCTTGCGGTTCAGGTAAATCGACATCTTCATTGAATGGATGCGTCACGACTATCATCATGTGATTTACCGCCGTATTTTTTGGGCCGTATTCAACGATCTGAGTGAATACAGCTTGGCCCTTCAATCCCAGGCTCATCAATCTTCTACGGTCGTCCTCTGTAGGTTTGACGCCCAGGGCAGCGCCGAGTTCTAAATCCTTGCCGCCTATAGGAGTAAGCTTCACAACAGCCACCCTGATTCCTTGATGTCGGAGAGAATATCTGACCAAGACACTGCTTAGGGTGCCAAGAATCAGTATCACAGTAAGAGCGATCAACGGCGAGTACGCGGCAATCTTTGATTTTGTTTGTCGCGCAGCCAGAGAGGCCGAAACCGAACCTGCCAGAAAAATTAAGAGCAAAGGATAGCCGAGGTTAGCGATATAGCCGCCGGTTATAAGAATCGCCACCAAATATCCCGTTACGGCAATTGCAGCGCCCAATAAAACCGCAATGATCCAGGATCTGTTGAGAGCTGTTCGCAACGAGAACAATATCCCTGAGGCCGCCAGAGCAAAGATGACTACCCACAGCAGTGTTATTCGTAGACCTTCTGCCCCTCTATCAAGGTTCAAAACCCATGACAGCACGACAGTGGCCAGCTGCGCTACAACTGCGGTGAAAAAAAATCTGATCGTTTTGTCTCCTCAATTCTGAGGCCCTGAACTCTGGCTTCCTGAACTCTGACTGTCTGAATTCTGAACTGTGGCGCCAGGCGCGTCTTCAGGCACAGTCTTTTCACAGAGTACATCAGGACACAGGAGCTGAGTGGGGCCAAGTAGGAAATCCGACGAGCCATCCGTGTTGTCGCCGTAGATCGGCGTGGACTTGTCTGATCCCACTGCTCGTACCGATATTTCCAATCCCGGGAACGTGGAGTATTCTCCAGACGCGTAAAAGGACGTAGTGCCATCTGTATTTGGAATTGCGGTTACGATCAAGTCATGACTAATCGAGGGCGTTAGGAACGCCGGTGTATTGGGATATTTAGCATCGGCAGTAAAGGAAGCCACGGTACGGACGTCATAGCCATGAGCCAACCTAAATGCATCTTCGTGTACCTTGGAGAGATCAGAACTTCCGATCCCAAGACCGATGCCAAGATTTGGTCCGCCAAATGGGCCAAATGGAACGGTGTTGGATCCGATGCTAATGCCAATGCTTATGCCAGGTTGATGCGAATGGCTGACCACTGGATTTCCGCCGTTCTTGCTGGAGTCCGTCTCAATGGTCATTCTCTGTTCGAACCTGAAAGTACCCGGTTGGAATGCCTTCCGATGATCGCCGGCCGCATATGGGGGCAGAATTCCGGCCGTTTTCTGCGAAATGAAACGACGAACAATGATCTCGAACTCTGCTTGACCGTCAGGATCGATAAAACGCAGTGGATTATTGAGTGCGTAAGCGTACATATTCCACTTTTGGGGATTGGCAACATGAGACGAAGACGCTGAAGCCAGATCAGGAGTTAGAAAGCGCCCTGTAAGGTTGCAATAATATCTTGCACCAAAGTAATCGCAGCCGGTTTCCGGATCGCGTTCTTTCCCGGTGAACTTATAGTTATTGCCGATACCCAGGTCGGTAATAACGCGCTCGCCGCCAAAGGGATAGAAGTCCGATTTTTCTTCCGCATTTCCCTGGGCGCTGGCAACCACAGAGGCCGACCCCAAGTGGTCGGAGAGGTAGTAATGCACAGGAGGGGTCAAGAGGCACGGGTCAGGGTAGTCGAGACGGGCAATACGTTTGCCGCCGAAAAAGACGTATTCCGCATTCAGGTTGCCCATCAGGTCAGTTTCCTCCAGCACTCCTCCGTTGGTCTCATACCAATACAGCGTACCGGTGCCGTCAGCATCCAACTTCTGCACGCGGCGCCCGTCGGCATCATAGTCATAAGAAGTAATCACACCTTGAATGTCGCTATGGATCAGCCGGTTCTCACTGTCGAAGACATTTACGGGAACAGCTGGCATTGTCCCGCCTCCCGGGCTACCAGACCCTCCCCCGCAAGGAAAATTAGGGTTAATAACATTGCCCGCAGCATCGTAGCACCAATTGGTCACATGGTTGTTGCCATTCACGCTAATATTGAGCGCCGGCTCACCGTCAGAATATCCAGCAAGCAAGTCTTTGCGCAGCAGGTTGCTCCAATTGTCGTAAGTATAGGTGTTCCCCCACAGGGGTGCATTCGGTGTGGAAGCCTGGATGAGGCGGTTGAGGGCGTCATACTTGAAGCTCTCGCTGCGAGAGCTGTCGGCAAGATTGTTCACTTGGCATATCTCGCCATCGTTGCCCCCGTTGACATTGCACGAATAATAGTTGTAACTCAAATCTAACAGCGCTGGCTGGGTGCCCACCGCTGCCCTTATCTCGTTCGGCTGCATGCGCACATTGTAGTTTTCGGTGTATGTAATGTTGCCGTGCATCACAAAGCCGAGCGCTCCCGTAGCAAAGTAGTGCGCATTGGTGGCAAAGCTGATCCCATCGGCTGCGTCCACTGCCGAGATCGGTCGCTGCGCGTTATTGTAGGCATAATCAAGCCGGTGACCACTTGGATAAATAATCGATTGCAGGGAGCCATCGAGGTTGTAGGCATAGTTGAATATCTGGTCCGCCCAGGGAAGCACATGCTGGTTGAAACGATTTTCGTAAATCACCCGCCCCATGGAGTCATAGCTGAGAATGCTGCCAATACCGCCTCCACCGCTTGAACCATCCAAAGTAGTGTAGCCGGGCAGGATGGTGTAAGTGCCTACCAGTCGCCCGACGGTGTTCGTCAAATTAGGCACGCCCCAGAGCTGATTTTGGTCGTAAATGTAGGTGGTAGAGCGCGAATTATCAGAGAAAGTCTTAGAGGTGATCCGATTCAGTGCGTCATAGCTGTAGTTAGTTGTAACCGTCGCTGTGCTCGCCTGGTTCGGTGTGGGCGCGATCTTTGAGATTAGATTCCCTACGTTGTCATACCCATAGCGAATCGTACCAGCGGCATAGCTGCCGTTATCCGGGTCGAGGCAAGTCGCAATCTGCACTTCGGGATTCGCAGCACACACTAAGCGTGAGAGCGAATCGTAAGAGAACGTACGAGTGCGCCAATTGGCAGCAGTAGGATCGCCACCCTTCTGGTCTACGCGAGTCAAGTTCCCGAGCGTGTTGTATTGATAGTCAGTCTCCAGGCTTAAATTGCCGTTGACATCCGGCTCCCAAACCGTAATTACGTCGCCGAATGCATCGCTTTGACTTGCGCGCTGTTTACCTGCTTCGTCGGTCACGGTAATCATCGGAAATTGCGAGTAGTCAGTACTGGAAACGCCGCGATCGGCTTGAATGAGATGTGTTTCCCGTCCTAAAGCGTCATATTGATGCTGGATGACACCATCGGTACTAGATGGTGTCGCCCAGTGTGGATTGCTTTCCGAGGCAACGCGTCCTACGGCATCATAAGCCGTATCAATATAGGTCACGCCATCCGGATCGGAGTTGACTTGGGCTTGAATTGTCCTTCCCAGGCCGTCAAACACGATTGTTTTTACATCTGTTTGGGACGGCGTAATCGCCTTTGAGGTCACCACTTGGTACGGCGGACCGGACTGTTGGCAAGTAGGCCCGCCTGCATCGGTGTAACAGTCCGTAACTTGGCCTGCGTCAGGAAGAGTCGCGGACACAAGCCTTCGCATGTTGTCATAGGAGTAGTTGCTCTGATTATTGTTCTGATCAAAAAAACTTGTGACTAAACCATTGTTGTAGTCCAATGCGGCGCTGATCTGATGTCCCAAGGCGTCTTGCGTGCTGGTCAGATACGCGCTGTGATACCCGGCACTATAACTGTAAGTGGTCATATTGCCATTCGGGTCGGTTTTCGTATAGGGATTGCCCGTGTCGAAAAACTGTGTCGTGGTGGTTAGTGTCTGGCCCGTGGTGTTGAGCCATACATTTGTGGAAGTTCGGTTCCCACGATAAGCAGCATTGAAGGTCGCCTGCCAAAAGGAGGTAGAACCATGGTTTAGACCCTCGTTCGACGGCTGCAAAGCCAATTCATCATATCCGTACGTGGTCAGAGATTTTTGCGTGCCATTCCCATCCACCACCTGGACTGAAGAAACCAGGTCGATCAGATTATTGAGCGCATAGTGGAAGTTCTGCAGGTACAGATAATTCGTAAAGGTTTGACGAAAGGGAACGCTGGCACCATAGTCGTATTCCCGTTCTGCAACAACATTTCCGTTTGTAATATGATACGTATTCGTTTTTCCTCCAAAACCTGATAGCGTGATGGTAGTGGAATCATAGTCTCTTTCAATCTTGCTGCTTTTGCCGCTGGGCCAGGTGGTTGTCACGCGAATGGGTACTGCACTCAAAAAGATGTCTGTACGAGCGCCGAACATCGTGGCAAACAAGTCGCTCGTCAACTGATAGTCGGTATTGATTGTCCTTAGAAGTTGGTTGTTGGATGCGGGCCCCTGAAAGTATTGGGTCTGGATTTCGTAAAACGAACAGGAGTAATTGATTCCTGCTACGGTATGCTGGGTTTCATTTCCGTCAGGATCCTGAACAGTTACCATTCGCGTTCTTGCCGACGGGCTGTCACTTTCAGTTCCCCAGTTGTAGTTCCAGGTATGCTGGCCGGTGCCATCATTCGCATCGAGCGTGCGTGACATCACCACCCTGCTGACCGGGGTCGCGCCTTGTTTGATTAATGCAGCCGTCGAAAAATCGTTGCAAAAGTAAGCGTTACCCCATGTGTAGGAAAGCGTGCCTCCCGTCGGGAAGGTGACCTTGAGAAGGTCTGCATACTGAAGGTCATATTCGAAAGTCCAGGTGGTCTTGTTGGGAAGAACAATACTTTGCAGCACCGCCACGGGCACATGTTTCCCATCCCATGGATATTGAAGAATAATTGGGGCGGGAAAAGCGGTGGATGGAGAGATATCTACATAGCAGAATTTGAATCTGGAACTTGTTCCATCCGCACTGGGAAAATCCCAGATCGTTGCAGCCGCGATCGCGCCCGGCCCTGTGCAGCCGCTGTAGTCGTTCGTGGACGTTCCACCAACGAAGCCAGGAGATAAAAACGCCCGGCCCATCGTATCGGCAATGGTTGGAGGTGTACCGCTATAGCCGCTGCTGGCGCCGAATGCGACTACGTTGTTGAGATTGGGATCTTCCATGCGCAACTTTGCAGAGATGTCCTGGAATTCATAACGGCTCCCTCCGCGATCAGCAGTAACGCCCTGATAAGCAAGTTGACCGGTGATGGGGTCTATGGCTGAGCCTACCCATGTTTGGAATCCCGAGGCATCCAGCGCATGCCCATTACCTCCAACCACATTGCCCCCGTAGGTGTGATGCGCGTAGCCATCTGGAGTAGTAACGGCGCAGTCCAGGCCGATACTGATGCTGCTTGGCCCACAAAGGGTTTTAATGTCGGTATCAGAAACAATATTTACGCCGATAGGATAAGAAAATGCCCAGGTTGGAAAGCAATGCTGGCCACTGCAGAGTAGTTTGTTATACCAGTTTTTGTGGTTATAAACGATGGAATAGTTAAACTTCAGCGCGCCCCGCTGCGGAACAGACCAGAGGGGAACCTTGATGTTCAAGTTCCCGTTGGTTAGATCTACGGAATCAATGTTCCCGCCCTGAAACGATCCGTACGGTTTTAACCCTTGTTCTATATTTGGGTTCTCCTGGGAGCGGGCCCAGACAGAAAGAGCGATGATGATGAGCAACAGATGAAGTTTAATTTTCATTTTTCACCACACTGAAATTTTTGGGTTGAAACCGTTCACCAATATCAAGCTCAAATCCAGTCGCGAGCTGAACCACAGTCGCACTTGAATCGAATCTTCTGTTTTTCATTGCGATATCACCGTATATAGGACCCCATTGCTCGGTTCGCCACCGCCGTATCGGGTCACGACAATATTGCCGCTCGAAGCTCCGCAGGGTACGGTCGCTACGATCACACTCGGCTTCCAGACCATAACCGTCATCGGCGCGCTCCCAATCATTACCGTTCCCTGGGTTGTTCCAAAATTGCTTCCGCTGATCTTCACCCGGACCCCACCGGGACCCTGGTTGCGCGACAGACTGTCTATGTGCGGCGGCGGAACTGTGAACGGCACAGTATTGCTGGGGGTGCCATTGACCGTCACAAAAACGACGCCGGTAGCCGCGCCGTCGGGAACTGTCACATTAATGCTGGTATCGCTCCATGCAGTGACCGGTGCTTGCACCGCCCCATAAGTCGTACTGCTGAAGGTCACCGTGCTCAGGCCTTGCGTTGCCCCAAAGTTGCTGCCCGTCAGCGCTACCTGGGTTCCCGGCAAGCCGATGTTTGCCGAAAGACCCAGCAGGACAGGTTTAACCATGAAGCTACCGGTGTTACTGTAAGTGCCGTTTACCTTGACCAAAATGCTTGCAAATCCAGCTGGCAGTCCGGCTGGAACGGTTGCAATAACTGAACCATTGGTCCAGTTTGTGGTGGCTGCGGGAATTATGTTGTTGAACAAGACCGTACTATGTCCCGGGGTTGGGTCAAAAGCAGTGCCCGTAAGCGTAATAGCATCACCGACTTTGCCCGACGAGGGTGACGGCGGATTGAGAGTCGGCGTAACCAGAAAATTCACTGCGTTGCTGGCGGTGCCGTTCACCGTGGCTACAATGCCTGCGTTCCCACCCGGAAGACCGGCAGGCACTGTCATTTCGATGTCGTTGTACCCCCAATGGGTAACATTCGCCGGCACGGTAATCCCGGTGGCCACATTGGTAAAAGTAAGAGTGCTGCTCCCCTGGGATCCATTACCCAAACTGGAACCGATCACTTGCGTCCAGGTCCCAATTGGTCCTGATGTCACCAGGAGACGAGTATCGAGGCTCGGCGACGTGTCTACGAAGTACACGCCATTGCTGGGCACGCCTGCCACCGTGAGCACTACGTTACCCGAGAATGCACCTAGCGGAACTGTCGCAGTGATACTGCCACTGCTCCACGTTGCTGCCGCAGGTATCGGATTGGGCCCGTTGAAAGTCACTACACTTTGGCTGCCGTCGCCTAGATTCGTTCCCGTAATGGTCACAGCACTGTTCACTCCCCCGCCCGTAGGCGAAATAGCGATCTGAGGCACCACGGAGTTGGGAATGCTGACCTGCGAGTCATAATTCCCGTTCAGCGTGCCTTCGACGCTCAGCTTCGCCCGCAGCGTGGGACCGCCAATGCCCGCCTGCGCTGCCCCCACCCACAGGTACAGGCGGTCTGTGGTTTTCATGCCCATGTTGGTTGCTGTAGTGCAACTGAAATTGAACGGCTGCAAATTTGTTGTCAGCGCCGACCCCGACTTCGCCCCGCAGAGCAACGCCCCGGAAGAATTGTTGGTGTATAACTTCGCCTCCGGATACACCGGACCCCGGCCGGCGATGCTGGTCTGCATCCACAAGCTGAACGTGAACTTCGAGCCGGTAGGGAAATAGCCAAGGGTACCGGGCACGCCGGCTTGCGTATTGAATCCGGCAACCTGGTAGTCGCCCGGCGCGACCATGGGACCGGACATCAGGCCGACAGTGGGAGTGTTATTGGGGCCCGTAGTTTGCAGTTGAAACAGCCCCGGCGTGCTCGAACCAGCCGCGCGAAGATGGTAGGTCGTCTGCCCCCAGATCGCGCCCGGAAGCAACACTAGGCAGACCCACAACCAGCTTGCCTCTTTAGCGAATCTTCGCATTGTCATCCCGTGCTCTCTCATCACGCCGCCTTTCGTCTTCCGCACTTATTTCCATCGCATTGCGTCACACCCACAACTAGTCGTACCGTCAAAACAGACGAAACCCAATGGCCGCGATCATTTACCTCGCATCGGCCCTATGGGGATCGGTATATCCATTGGTGTGGGATAACTACTCCAATTGTTCTCATTCTCGTAGGCTTGCACAGCGCCCGGAGGACCATTGTGCGTAAGAATGACGTAGCCGGCCACATTTGCGGGTACCGCCGGAGAAAAGCAAATTTGGGTTGGACCACAAGTACTGTTTGTAGCCACTAACACGTTCGACGAAGCGCTGGGTTGCCCGCCCAAGGTAAGCGGGCTCGTGGCGGCATTGTCTACAGTGGTGTATGTCCCCGACGCCCCGTACAGCGCGGCCGTAAGCGTGAGGTTGAATTTGACCGGCTGAGAGGTTGTGTTCAACAGAATAAATTGTGTTGCGAAACCGCCATACGTGGTCCAGGTTGAAGCATAAATCGTGGTTTCTGTCACCCCAACACTCACGTAATGACTGATGCTGGCATTGGTGTTCTGCACCTGGATCCAATATGTTCCACCTCCGGTCGCAGAGGTCACAATGCTGACGCGTTTTGTGGTGCCCGTCACTGCCGGTTCTGTGGCATGAGTATCTGTGACCGTGGCAACGGTCGTCGGAATCGATGTCTGGAGATTGGCGCACGTACTGTTCGGCCCGTAATACGTCACCGTCAAATCCGGATTGTCGGGGTCCACATCATCCCGCAGCTCGACCGAATACGATCGTCCCGCGGTAGCTGTGAACTGATACCAGTTGCTGCTGGGTTGGGGCTGCACGTTGTCAAAATCCAGAATACGGCCATCGGGCACAAGTGATGTTGCCGTGGCGCAGCTAGTGCCACCCGCATATGCTTGAATTGCCGCAAAAATGATCAATGCAACTGCCAAAAACCGGATTTTCATAATCTCACTCCATTCCTTCCAGGCCTGATTCCAGATTCACTCCATGCCTGCAGATAGAAAACCTTTAAAACTCTTTTCACTTACATGACGAAACGTCAATAAACCTTTCATAGACAGTCGCACTTTTCTGTTGTCATGTAGACGCCCATTGATTTTGCTTTCAATCAATATCGGTCTGGTACCCAGCGTTTACTGAGAACTGCAAGTCATTTACCACGCATTGGCCCTATAGGTACGGGCATCAAGGTAATCGGATTTGTGCTGTAGTTGTACCACCACTCCAGCGCCTGGACGGCGCCGGGGGGGGCGTTATGCGTAAAAATGGCAATGCCCAGTTGACCAGCAGTGATATTTCCGTTGGTAGACCAATTCAGCAGAGATGTACTTGTAGCAACCGCACCGAGTGTGCCGGATGTAGTGTAAGTCTGCGTTCCTCCAGCGGTGGCGGCCAGCGTTAGCGTGTAGGCAATGGATTGGGAGCTTGTGTTTTGAATGAGAAATTGGGTGTTTATGTTTGCATTCCATGTCGAACCGTAAATAGTTGTCTCGGTCACGCCGATACTGACGTAATGGCTCGTAGCGGTGCTGTTATTTTGCACCTTGATCCAGTACGTACCGCCTCCATTACCGGTACAGGGCGCAGCGTAATTGGCGGCGCAGGTGACAATACTTGATCGAGATGCGCTGGCGGGTAGTGCCGGCTCTGTGGTATGGGTGTCTGTGACCGATGCGATGGAGGTTGGGATGGATGATTGGAGATTGGTACATGTGCTGTTCGGCCCGTAATACGTCACCGTTAGATCGGAATTATCCGGGTCCACGTCATCTCGAACCTGGATGGAATATGACCTTCCAGCCGTTGCCGTGAACTGATACCAGTTGCCGCTACTCGGCTGTATATTGTCAAAATCTAAAATACTGCCGTCCGGCGCCAACCCTGTTGCCGTCGCGCAGCTGGCGCCGCCCGCGTGCACTTGAATTGCCGCAAAAATGACCAGTACGATCATGAAAAACCGGATCTTCATAGTTTCATCCCCTCATTCCTTTCAACTGATTGGCCAAGCACAGTGCTGGGCAAGAAAACGCACTCTCCCGCCCTATTCACTCAAATGCTCATAAAACAACTTAGTACGACCTCGGTCTCACTCCACTTTTAGCCTTCAAACTCTAATGGCAGGACACTCCAAAACCTTTCATAGCGATCCCGCTTCGTCGTAAACAACTGACCGAAATAATTCCCGGATAAAGCAGAGTACCTGCCCAACATTAAAGACAAATGAAAACAGCCTTTTGTTCCCAAAAACTGCGCTTTTCGGAACTCTCATACGATATGGCGAGAAACTGGAAAACCTTTCATCTGATACCAAAACCTCAGTATTCAAGGCATTCCAGCCGCCAGCAACCGTTAACTCCCCGTTGCGGACACAGTTAGAACGCCAACCGATCCGTGATTCAGAAACAATCCGCTGCTCTTGATCCGCGTTGCTCCGCGTCAATCCGCGGCGAAAAACTGCTTTTGGTATCAAATCCTGATTTTTTGGAAATTGTGGTGCATCATTGTGCCAACCGCATTCAGATGTGGTTCCCTTAAAGGTTCCTTGAAAATTCGCTTTCTTTGTAGATTGGAGTTGGCTGTCCCGGAGCCAGAGCGAAGCCACTGCGATTGGTTCTTGCCCCGAATCTGAATCGCAAAAATTATGAAATAGTTAACCCTGGCTCATGATCTGGCGACTACATGTCATTACATTCTTCCGCCCAGAATCTGATTGATTCTGAATCAATTAGCAAAAAATTGACTACTTGAGTAGTGGGGGGAGGGGTTGAACAGCTTCGGTCAATTTTGCGCCAACCAAAACAGGTTATCGGTTTATAACTGTTAAGGAACACGCCCCGGCCAGCGAGGACCAAAAACTGAATTCCTCCATACCTCTATCCACAACTCTATCTATCCTTATTTATTCCCAAAGAGGGCGGCGAACATTCCGCGCAAGCGGCCGAAGAAGCCTTTCTTTTTTTCTTTAGGTTTTTCTTGCGGCGGGGTGGTGGTGGCCTGAACGACCGTTGGAGGCACAACCGGTTCCGTGGAAAACCAGGGCAACTGGGTGAGCGGCAGTTTTACTAACTGTTCGGCTTCGAGCGCGGGGCCAAGGCCAGGCTCAGCGGCGTTGAAGACGACTGGGGCATCCACCTGCACGTGCAACTCATTGGGCTGGGTGGATGGCAGCGGCTGCGTCACGTTGCCTGGAGCCGGAGCGACTTGGAGAGGCGGCTCATTCGTGGCGACCTGGAGAGGTGGCTGGGTTGCGCCGGCGTCGACGGTTTTTTCTGGCGTGAGCGGGATCGGAACCGGCTGCTGCTGGGCAGCTTGCGCGGTACGGGGAGCGGCCGAAACGGGGCATCCGCAAACGGGAACATCAGCGACTGCCTGCTTCACGCGTCCGCTGAGAAAATACATTCCCACATTGGGCTTGACCTGATAGCTGCCCTCGCCCATCAGTTCATTCACGATGATAGCGGAATTGTTGTCGTGCAGTGGTTGCACGCAGGTGTTACCGTGCGCATCTGCGCCGACGGCCACATGAAAATCTCCCGGGCCGGTGAATGTAATCCTGAAGTCGGGTGTGACCACCGAATCGCTGCCCGCGGATAGAAAATAATGTGCCTCGAGCATGCCTGTGCCCAGGCTGAGCACAAGGCCTTGCGGCTGGTTTGGATTGGCCAGCGAGTTCACCTGTACGTCACTTCCCGGACAAACGCGCACCTCGCCGCCGCGTCTCAGGCGCACAGTAGCAGCCGCCCCGCCGGCCGAAACAGTGGAACCAGAAAGCAGACGCGTACCGCTGGAGGCGAGGATCACCGAACCCTGCACGCTGGCATCTGAGGCGAAGACCTCGCCAACCACCTCCGATTCGCCCTGCTGCTGGTTTTGCCCTCGCACGTGTGCAGGAACGAGCGCTAACGCAAGCAGGATCGCCGGGCTGCAAAAACGGGAAATCATCTGATGTCCAAATATCTGATATCAAGACTACGCAGAAACGGCCATGAAGTTCTTCAGCATCTGCCGTCCGCTCGAAGTCAACACGCTTTCCGGATGGAATTGCACGCCCTCAACCGGAAATTTGCGATGGCGCACACCCATGATGACCTCTGATCCGTCTTCTTCCCGCGTGCAAGCGGTAATTTCCAACTCGGCTGGAACGGTTTGGCGCTCGATAATCAGCGAGTGATAGCGTGTCGCCGTCAGTGGAGACTCCAGGCCGCGGAAGACGCCTTTGCCGGTATGCAGAATGGGGCTGGTTTTGCCGTGCATCAATTTTTTGGCGCGAATAATATTTCCGCCAAAGGCCGCGCCAATGGCCTGGTGGCCAAGGCATACACCGAGAATCGGGAGTTTCCCTGCAAAATGCCGGATCAGTTCAATGCTGATGCCCGCCTCGTGCGGCGTACACGGCCCGGGAGAGATAACAATCTGTTTCGGCCGCAAGCGCTCGATCTCAGGCAGCGTAACCTGGTCGTTGCGGCGCACCTCAACCTGCTCGCCCATCTCGCCCAGATATTGCACTAGGTTGTAGGTGAAGGAATCGTAATTGTCGAGCACAAAAACCATGGCAGTGAACTTATCCGTTTATTTTTTTGCTGACCCGTTATTCTCTGCTCGCCTGGTCTTTCAACAGGACCGGGAAACCATCGCGGATGGGATACACCAGCCCGCAAGCGCTGCATTTCAAATTTTGCGCCTGCTGGTTATAAACCAGCTCCTTGCGGCATTCCGGGCAGCGGATGATGGCAAGCAAATCTTCAGAAAGCATGTACATGAAATTATACGCGGATGAGCGGCGGAAGAGGCGAGACGTAGCCAGCTACGTCTCGAAAGCATGGCCGGCAAAAAACAAGGCAACTTTGGAAGCTACAAAATCTATTTCACAAATTTCCATTGTGCGCCGCCATCGCTGGTCTGCCATTCTTCGCCGGTGGAAAGCGTTATCTCACCCTGTTGGGAATTTATGAATTTAAGGTTAACCTGCGCGCCGGGGTTAATAACGCCAGGCGCTGCCAGGATGGTGGGCTGCCAGCTCACGCCGGCATCGCGGGAGCGATAAACCACAAGAGAGGATTGGCCGCGGCCAATCGCCTGCACTATCCAAACATCGGCTCCTACCGCTGAGACCCCGGCAAAACGCTGCGGAGGAGCCACCGTCACGAGCCCGCCTATGGCAGCCCCGGAGGTCGGTTGAGCAGCAGCTACAATAGCATCGTGCCATATGCCGTAGAGCCGCTCCTGCACCCGGCCATGATGTAAGCGCCAGCCGGTGATGGCAGTCGTACGGGCGGCAACAGGAGTACGGTCCAGGTCAGATGTATTCCGGGTGTTGAGGGGCAAATTCCCAAGCGCATCGTATGACGCAGAAGCTTGCGAAGAAGAAGCATTGGCTTTCGAAGAGCCGGAAACCCCTGCCTTGGTTTTGTCTATTCGATCCACATCTTGGATTCGCCCCGCCACTGCGACGGTCTCTTCCGTTCCCTCTGCTGTTGATTGTGCCGGGATCGTCTCCGGTTTCTTCTTGCGGACTTCTTCCGCCGGCACTACTCCATGAGTCACTGCCACCGGCTTTGCCGATGCCGATATTCCGCCCGCCGCCGGCCGCGTTCCCGATGGGCCAGAGGCTGACGTAGAAGAGGCAGGCGCCGACGATAACTGACTTAAGTTTGAATCAGGCTTGGGCACAGGCGATGCAGCGGGCGGTGCGGGAGGCGCCGCAGGTATATTGCTGGTGTAGCTCTCAGCATTGCGATACAGATCACGATTAGCCTGATTTTGAATCTGGTTGCTGTTAGCGTTGCTGGTGTTGGCATAAGGACCGCCCTGCGCCTTCTGCTGGCGCAAGTCGAACAACCGGTCCTTGTCTCCTGCTGTGCTGCCATTTGCAACAAGAACCCCATTCGCGCCGTCAGCTATTCCAACACCTGTTCCTGTCTTGACGTCTTTCCGTTCGGGGCTAAATGCGTAAGCCTGTTTGGCAGCTTCTTTGTCGTCGAGAGTTTGTCTTGTTCCATAAAAACCCCCGGGGCGTGAGGCATCGATTTCATTGCTGGGAAGTTTTTCCAGACCTCCCACTACCGTTCCGCCCGGCATGGCTCTTTGCGCTTCGCCGGTTTTCAGACTGCTTTCTCTTCTCTCAGCATCCGGCTTTTCAGCAGCTTGCGTCACGGGCGAAGCGCTGTAGCTTGCTGCCGGGGCCTCGTTCTGCATGGCCCCTGGTGGCTGGGCTTCTTTGTTATTGTTATTGGCCACTTTACTTCCCACCGATGAAGTTGCCGGCGCGTACAGCGCCACCCTTTCAGGGTTGGTTTTCACATAGACGGCGACCGCGGCAATCATGCTGAGTGACGCAGCCAATGCCGCCCATTGCAACCGTCTCCACGCAAACCAACTGGTCTGGGCGGGCGCTGGGGCGGAGTTGAAGGGTGCCTCTTCCTCGGGCTGGGCAAAATAGATAACATCGCGGCAAATCGTGCACTGCGCCAGATGCTCCAGGATCTTTGCGCGCTCGGCTTCATTCAAGCAGTGTTCTGCAAAGGCGCTGAGCAGATCGGCATCCGGATGCACAGAAGGGGGTATCATTGCAGCCGCTCGCAAGCGCGCGCCGATGATTTTCGGATTGGGAGAACCGCTTGCCATGACCACTCTATTCCTAAACTCTATTCCTAAACTCTACTCCTAAACTTCACTCCTCGTCCGGGCTTTAATCTTCAATCTTCGCCTTCTATCCTCTGGAACGATCCAGGATCGCTTTCTTGCACAGGCGGAGGGCGTAACTTTTCACTGACATTGATGGCCAGATCGCGCACATCGCACTCGAGGGCCTCCTCCGCAGCATGGGAGCTCATTCCGCTTCGGATGAGCGCCTGCATAATCTTCTTGCGCAGGTCCTTGACGATGCGCTCGACCTTGCGGCTAATGGTGGATTCATGCACTCCCAGCGACCGCGCAATCTGCGCCAAGGTCCGTTGATCCAGGAAATACGACGCCAGAATGTAGCGCTCCTCGGCCTCTAATTGCGCCAGCGCGGAATCGGTGGCAGCATCGAGGCGAGGGTCGGCGCTTGCGACCGGTTCGCTCACAGGAGCGGCAAACTGCACACCTTGCTCGTTTTCTTCCTCCAGGCTCACCAGGCGTTTTTGCGTGCGGTATCGGTTTATGTATTCCTGCGCCAGCACAGTCCGCAACCAGCCTTCGAGAGAGCCCCGCCCCATATAGAAGCTGAGCTTGGAAACCCGCACCTCAGTCCCTTCATTTTCCCGGGTGCGCATTCCATAGAGGTCGGCATAGAGGGAATCTGCCAGTTCACGGCCCAGAACATCATCCCGGGCTATGGCCCGCGCGGCCTGATAGAGTGGGGCCCGGTAACGGTTCAAAAACTCAGTCCAGGCAGCTTCATTTCCGGCGGCGCAGCCACGGGTCAATGCCAGCTCCTCAACCTTCAGGCACCTAAAAAATTGCCGGCGCTCACTCTCTGGCGCCTTGACGGAGAGGTATTTCGCCGCCACTTCAATCAGGCAGGCCGCAAATGCCTCAACGGACAGGCCATACTTGGCCGCCCCACTCAGACTGAATAGTTCAGTGAAGAGCGTACGCTGCCACGCCGATACCGCAGGTTGGGCCTTGCTAACCATTGGGATTTCTGGATGTTATCTCAATTTGGATGCGTAAAACAGTACTCAGTTGCCGGTACTCAGTTCTCAGTTCAAGACTTGGTCTTGCCTTATTGCCGGCGGCGCAGGATTGCGCTGGCCTCCTAATTTATTTTGAGACCTGGAATGCAAGAAAACCTCTTCACCGCGTTCTTTCCACAGAAGCGACCCCGGCAAGACTTTCTGGAGGATTTATGACACGCAAACACAAATTTGTAGTTTTGATAACAACCGCGCTGAGCATGGCTGTATTTACCGCGTTGGCTCTGCTCTATCCCCCGACTCCGGCTGAAGCCGGGCTGCCGGCCAGCCACTATCAGGTGCTTTCGCCCATTACCCATGGCAACTTGACCATCTTTCCCGTGGTGGCATTCACCACACATGACACGCACGAATTTCTGACGCTGGATGAAGGTCTGCGCAGCGGTGAGGTTGAGGTGACTGAGCATGGAGGAATTCGCCCTATGGTCAGGCGCCCGAATACTTACCACCCAACCCGCGGCAGCGGGGCCGAGGTCAACAAGCTTTACCTGATCAACAACTCCAAGCGTCCGCTGTTGCTCCTCGCCGGCGAGATCGTGACCGGCGGCAAGCAGGACCGCATTGTCGGCAAAGACCGCATCGTTCCGGCAGAGACTGAAGCCGATTTAGACGTATTTTGTGTCGAGCCCGGCCGCTGGACCGAGACCACGGCTGGTTTTGGATCGGCGGATGGATTCATGGTCGCACCCAGCGTCCGCAACCAGGCCATGGCCAAGAAAGACCAGAGCGCCGTGTGGGACGAAGTGAATAAAACCAAAGAACGCGCTTACACGATGGCAGCGCCTGCACCCGCCGCCCAGGCAGAGATTGGGGCTACTTCTTCCTACGCCCGCGTGATGGATAACGACGAAGTGAAAAAACACGTGGATGCGGTTGCCGTCCCCATTCAACATTCCTATGAAAGCGAGATCCACGAACTGCGTAACCGCAATGCAGTGGGCGTAGTCGTAGCCGTCAACGGCAGAATCATCTGGGCTGACCTGTTCGCCAGCACTTCCCTGCTGGAAAAATACTGGCCCAAGCTGGTGCGTTCCTATGCTTCTGAGGCCATCAATAATAGCGGAAGCGGGGAACCCGTCAGTGTCAAGCTGGCCCAGGAGTACCTGGATCAGTTGGAGGGCCGGCATGAAATCGCTGAGAGCGAGCCTGGGGTGTACCGCCACACGGAAATTATTGGAGACGGATACAAAGCCTTTGAGCTGACGTCGCTCTTACCTAACACCGGCTTTGACGTACACATCAGCAAAATGACGGAGTAGACGCAGGAAACTTCTGGGCTGCTGGAGCATCAAACCAGTATCCCGAATTGTACGTATTGAATTGTGAGGGTCCCGGCGAGCTTTTGCCCCGCAAGGGTGCAAAGATTTGCCGTGAGCTCCCTGAGATCAACAACATGAAAATAGGTTGCCCATGCGCAAAACAATTTGCGAGAGAGTTGTAAAGAAACGTTACGTTCGTAACAGAGATTTACAATTTTCCTGCAACAAAACTCTGTGGTTGCGTGTCTAATGCTGTAGAGGTTGAGAGGTGCAAGGGTCGGAGGTGACATATGATGGTAGAGAGATTTTCCACCGCTGAAATGTCGGCCCTGCGGAACGAGCTCCTAGAGGGTGGACTCGATAACTGGCAGGCCGCCGAATTGCTGCAAATGTTTTTGATGGGCCGGGGTTATGGTGTGTCGCCGGAAGCGGCACGCACTGCGGCCAGCCGTGTCGAAGGCGCAGGCTGCACAATCGAGAGTCTGCAAAACGAATTGGAGAAACTTGCGCTGGTGATGTAACGAAAGTTTCGACTGCTAGAGCCAAAGGCCGGAGTCACACTCCGGCTTTTGGTTTTTATACCGGGAACTCGTCCGTTGCTTGTTCCATGTTCGCTTCGCGCTCCCGAATGAACCCGCCCGGGTTTATACGTTACCTTTGCCTTCGCGCGCAATTCTCTCTCATTATTTCTTAAAGTTTCTTTACATGGACCGCCTTCGATTTTTGATAGTTTTGTCGGTTTTAGCATCATTTGATAGTCTAAGGAGTTTAACGTCACCCCGAATGCGCGCTGTGGGAATGTGCCAACTCCCCCTCGGCAAGCACAAACGAGAAACTTCTATTGGAAATGGCCACTGCCACAGAAATCGGGATAGACCAGCTCACAGCAGAGTTGGTGGGGCACGTGTCAGTGATTGTGCCCATCTACAACGAAGTTGACCACGTTGAGGAGTTGTTGCGGCAGATACAGGCCTCTCCAGTCAGCAAGGAGATCATTCTCATCGATGACGGCTCGACCGATGGAACCCGCGAAAAGCTTTTGGCTTTAGCTCCGTCGCGGAACGTCACCATCGCTTTCCATGAGCGGAACTGCGGCAAGGGAGCAGCCATCCGAACCGGATTATGCTATGCCCGAGGCGAGTACATCCTGATCCAGGATTCTGACCTGGAATATAACCCGCAGGATTACCCCGCGCTTCTGGCCCCTTTGCGGGCCGGCAAAACCAACGTGGTTTATGGGGTGCGCCCTGATCGTCCCGAGCGTGGCTTGCGGTTTTTCCTGGGCGCCAAGCTGCTCACTCACCTGGCAAACTTCCTTTATCGCTGCAGAATTCACGATGAAGCTACATGTTATAAGGTGTTCCGCCGCTCGGTGCTGGGTCAAATCAAGCTGGAGTGCCGTCGCTTTGAGTTTTGCCCCGAGGTGACCGCCAAACTGAGCCGCATAGGGGAGCGGATCGCTGAAGTACCCATCAATTACAACCCGCGCACGGCCGATGAAGGCAAGAAGATCAGACACTCCGACGGATGGCTTGCTATTTGGACTCTTATCGAATGCCGCTTCATTGCACGCCGGCATGTCGTCAACTCGGGCGCCAGGACCGATGCTGCACCCTTTCCTGTGGGATTCTTTCGCCCACCATTAAGCTGATTCCCACCCCGTTTAATGCCTCAGAAACAGTGCTTCCCAAAACAGTTCTTGTCTCGAATATGGAATTGAGAGTCTACGGGCTGGACGGACCAAATCCAAAATCGGTCAATCCAGATTACCAATCGCGTAAGCCGTTTGTTTCCAATATCTTAATTTCCTCATAAGTTTGGCACACCGGTTGCACTTAGACATGACAATTGGATTCTCTGGGACGACGAATCCGAAGGGTCCGGAAACCCAAAACTTCCGGGCCCTTCGCAAACCCAAGAAAGGGAACGAAAATGCAAGCCAAGTCGACAATAGCGGAGAATTTGGAACTGAGCGGCATACGCGGTACGCAACAAAAGACGCAGCAAATGTTTTCGGCCGGCGACATCTCGTTGTTACGCAACGCGCTTCAGGAGAAAGCCGCTGAATTCGACTGCTGGCAATGCGCAGAGATCATTGAAATGTTCTTGCGGTCACGGGGCTATGGAGTTTCTCGCCAGGCGGCGAGGGCCAGCGTAGGAAGGCTGGAAGCCACCAACTGTGACGACGAGGCAGTAGCAGAGGAATTGGAAAGGCTGGCGCTGGTCAATTAGGCCGGCCAGGTAGGCAAGCGGAGCCAGGAGTTGAAGTTCAGGCTCTGCGGGATTTGAAAGACCCTGAAAGCGAGGGATGCAAGGTCGGTCCTTCAGGAACGAAGTTAGCGAAAAGAATGAATGGTTGGTTCCATGCAAGCTTTTCGCAAGGGCCCGGCAGCACGGAATTTAGGGGGAGGGTTGCAGGGCCCTTATTCAAGTTTAAGTAAAAGTTTTCGCAACTCGAACCGCATGAAACAGTACTGGGGGGTCTGGTTCATGAGGCCGGGAAGCGAAAAATAAATCAAAGCAAGGAAAAAGTTTTCGCAACTCGAGTCCCGTGAAACAGTACTGGGGGGTCTGGTTCACGGGGCCGGGAAGCGAAAAATAAGTCAGAGCAAGGGAAAGTTTTCGCAACTCTGCACTACGTGAAACAGTACTGGGGGGTCTGGTTTACGAAGAACGGAGAAGCGAAAAATAAACGGTGACAGTGACGCCGGGCCAACCAGCCCGGCGTTTTTTATGGGTGCAGTTTCATCATGCTATTCCTGGTCCTTACGGGAACGATATGCAGCACGCGGCAAGCTTGACGCCTGGATGGCTTCCAGATATATCCGTCGGCTGACGTCACACTTTTCAAAGACACCAATATGGGTTTCGGGATGCCGCCGGGATAGGGATATCTTACCGTGTACTCCGTTCCCGTGAAGAACAAGGCATTGTCTTCGTAGCATGGAATAGCTTGGGATTGATGCATTTTGGCTGGGACCAGGTTGCAGTTGAATTCTAATCGTCGGATTGGTAACTTTCCCGCGTTCCGGAAGGTGATACTAAAAGTATTGGACTCACCTGCGCCATTGACAAGGATAACCGGACAAGTACTGCCGGCCTTTGCGGCTAAGACAAAAAATAAAACCACTGCAACGAGTTGACCCGCTTTCGACATATATTTTTCAATTATTCCAATTGCTTTCAGAATCCCAAATTCTTCTCAATTTTTCTTATTGGGTGCACCTTGACGTGAATGACCATAAACACATCGTTCACATCTAACGTAGCGTGTCTGGGCAGCAGAAAAAGTTCATCGGTAGTCACTTTTAGCTCAGACATGAGCTCGGCGTCCTGCATAAGGACATAGAAGGGGTCTTCGTCCGTACCGGGCGCAACCCCTCCGGCTTCTGCGATATTGTGCGGCATTCGCAAGGCCTCGAGAACAGTTTTAAGCCGGACATCCAGGTCGCCACTCTGAAACAAGAACCCTGGTGTTTCCGGACGCAAGAATAGGATGTCTAAACTACAGCGCAATGCGCGTTCTTCCGTAACAATGGGAATAAATCTGTATCCAAAGCGCTTCCATTCATTGGCTAAAGCATCTATGCCACTTGCGTTTTGCCAACCTCCTCCTGCGACCTGAAACCGCGTGATGGAGTTGTATCTTTCCACCAGTGGACTCTTGCTCATCCACAAGCGCCGCAGTTGGGGATGAAAGTCCTTACGCATCTTATGTTTCAAGTCAACATCGGGATTGGTAGTGGATGCTCCTGACAAACGTCCACTATAAAGTAGTCTGAATTCCAGCACGTGATCACCCTCTATTGCTATCGAGACTGTTTGACTAATATCCCCAAAATCTCCAGTATTGCATGATTTGCTGCATAGTCAAAAAGCTCAACCAGGACAGGCTCGGCAGGGATTTGAAGACCCGGGAAGCGGAGACATGGCAAGCCTTGCGTGTGGAGTCACGCCGGGAATAATGAGAATTCCCCAACGTCGCCCATCTTTACTCGTAGCGCAGGCTTTCCACTGGATCGAGCTGGGCTGCGCGGCTGGCGGGCACGGTGCCGAATACGATTCCTACCAGGGAAGAAACCAGAACAGCCACGATAATGGAGATACCCGAAATGGGAATGTGATATTCGGTAAAGATGCGTATTGATATGGGCAGCATCATTCCAATCACGATGCCGATAAAACCCCCAGTGAGGGAAATAAAAACTGATTCGGCCAGAAATTGGAAACGAATCTCATTGCGGGTCGCGCCCACGGCTTTACGGATACCGATCTCACGGGTGCGTGACTTCACCGTAACCAGCATGATGTTCATGATGCCCACTCCGGCCACGATCAGCACCACAGTGGAGACAAGCATGAGCACGATGGTCATGATATTGGCAATGACGCCGACCGTTTTCAGAATCTCCGTCAGATTCCCTACCTCGTAGGTTGATTCCGGCCGGTGGCGCGAGGTAATGACCCGTTGGATGTCCTTGCTACCCTGTTCCACCATGGAAGCATCTGCCATGGAAAAATAGAGCTGCTTTACGTTATTGTTGCCGGTGAAATACTTGCTGATGGTGTAGGGAATCAGCACCGTGTAATCGGTGACTTCAGAGTTGCCATAGGTATCGAGGCTCTCGCGAAAGGTCCCGATGATGGTAAACGGCAGTTGGCTGATCTTGATGGTCTGTCCTACAGCCGCACTCTGGCTGCCATAGAGCTGGTTGGCGAATTTTTCTGTGATAAGCGCGACTTTCTGTCGGGAATCATCGGCATCGAAGAAACGTCCTGCCGGCACCTTCAGATTGCGCACAAAACGGTAGTCGGGCATGACCCCGAGGATGTTCGCATCCCCTTCCTTGCCGCCGCCCAGCGGCATGCGCTCGTTCAAATTCGCCACCGGCGAGGCAGCGCGCACTCCTGGCACCTGCTCTTGCACTGCCGTCATATCGTCTACGGTGAGAAAGTCGGAAACTACCGGGGTGGCGCGTTGGCCTTCTCCCTTATATTCCATCCAGATGACGTTGGAGCCGATGCTCTGGATTTGTGCCAATGCGTAGTGCTTGCCCGTAAGCCCAATTGTCACCACCAGGATCAACGAAGCCGTGCCGATCACCATGCCCAGCGATGTTAATACGAAGCGAACCCTGTTCTGGCGGAACGAGTCAATGGCCACCATTGCAATCTCGCTCAGCTCGGCGCGGTAATGCTGGCTGGCGTGGCGGCCTTCCCGCAGTGCTTGCACCGGATGTTGCAGAACATGTTGAGGCTTCATCGACGTCCTTGTTTCTATCGTAAATCCTGGGAGCGCAAGAGGGCAATTCGCACGCGGCTTCGCAGGTGCTCCAGCCGGTCCCAGTAATTTTCAGAAATGCGGCTTACCGCGCAGATTGGTTTCCATGGTCACGTGCCCGGGACGAATGCGAAAGTCGCCGTAGCAAAGTTTCCTGAGAATGGAGGCGGGACGTAAATGCCAACTGGCCCATGTGAGCGGAGAGTCTCCATTCATATCCTTGGCGTCAATAATAGCGCCAGCATCCAGCAGAAGTTGGATGGCCTCTTCATCACCGAAAGCGGCGGCGCGATGAAGCGGGGTCTCGCCTTTGGTTCGGCAATCTCGCATGAATCCGCCGGTTTCAACGGACTTTTTCGTTACACAATTCGGATTGGCGCCATGCGCGAGAAGAATCTTGATCACTACATTGTGCCTGAGGCGGTTGCTGGTGCACAGTGCCGAGTGCAGAGGGGTTTCTCCCGTATCGGGCAGCGAATGATTCACGTCTGCGCCCTGTTCGATCAGGAATTTACAAAGCTGCCAATATCCATGGAAGCAAGCTCCAACAAGACCGAGGTTTTCTCCCAGAGAAGCCAGTGATTCGCCATTGGCGAGCAGGAATTTCATGGCGCTCACATCACCGTAATATGCGCACCATTTGATCAGAGAAACTCCGCCTGCATCCGTGGAATTAGCAGCATGGCCTTGAGCAAGGTATTCAAATACCAGGTCAGTGCGGCCGTCTACGATTTCGTCGAGCATGCTCATGGAAGTACCTCCCACAATATAAATTTGCGATTGCCAGATTTGCTTAGCACGCTGGTGCGCTCGACCTCACTCCACACGGCACACCTGCACCGCCTGGTTGGCATAGGGACAAACCAGGCCGCCGGCTCCTGGCTGCGACGCCGACAGCAAGACCCAATCCACACCGAAATCCCGATGCAATTTCTCGAAGTCGGGGCGCCGAAAATCCTTCCAGTTCTTGCGCGCGCGCACCTCGTTGCGCCAACGGTCGGCAATGGCTGGAAACAGCAGCACCACACCGGAATCTTTGATGTAGTCCGCCATGACACTGCGCTCGGCCAGGGCGCGGAAGCCGTGCTGGTCCACCTCGGGCGCATTCATGTAATCAGGGTCAATGGCAAAATAGGCGCCTACCGGAGTACTCTGCCGAACCCAGTCATAAGCCTGCAGCCAGGGGTTGCGCGGCGCCTCCCCGGGCAGCTCAATGTGATTGCTGGCGGAATAAAGCTGGCGCTGCGCATAGAACATGGCGAGCGAGAGTGGAACCAGCAACGCCACCCAGCGCACGACGCTGCGCCGCAGAACAAACTGGCCCAGCAATCCGCCCGACAAAAGAACAAATAATAGATAGACCAGATGTAACCCGCGCATGGGCTGATAAGGAGTAAGCCGCTCCAGCGCCGGAGGAATCGTGATAATGCAGCCGGCAATAAAAATGAAGATGGCGAACAGCATGAGCCGCCGCGCCAAAAATGCCAGGCGAGCGAGGTTGTGCCGGTGTCCTATACGCGCGTACCACCACAGCAAGACCATCGGCCCAAAGATTCCCAGCCATTCATACCACTCCCAGCGCAGCAGGTAATGTATGGAACGCGTACGCGCGGCCTCCAGCCAGGCGTCCGAACCTTTTTGGAAGAGGGTGAACAGCGGAAGGCCCAGCAGCGCTCCTACAATCCCCGAATGAGTGCTTCGCATTTTTGGCGGCAGCCAATTCTCCGGAAACAAAAGAAAGACAGCGAGCAGGACGCCATAGAAAGTCATCTGGATATGAAACAGCGCCGCGAGCGCAACCCAGAGAGGCGCTCGCCACAGCTTGCGGTCGAGAACATCCACCAGCATCAACAAGAGTAAGACGGTGGTCGGCGCGCGGGGGTGCAGGTATTCGTCTACCAGATAAAGTCCGGTTCCTGCGACCCCGATAGTGAGCAAGGCTGCGACCATGGCCACAGACGCCCATTGCGCCTCCGTCGTCACAAAACAGCGCCGCGCCACCCGCAAACATCCCCAGAGCACTAGATAAATAGATGCAAGCTGCCACAACAGCATGGTGGTTTCCACTGAAAGGTGCATGAACCGTGAAGAGTAGGCCACTGCTTCATCGAAGAGCGTGGGGCGCGTCTGCGGCAGGAACATTTCCGAATCATGCGGATACAGCGCAGGCTGCAGGTGTTGTTTGATAGCCGGTAAATAGATGCCTTGGTCTTCAATGCCGACGTGATACCCATGAACCAGAACCGCGGCTAGTGTCAGCACCAGCAGCATGGCGGCAGTAAACATCCGCGAACCAGAGGTGGCATTGGTTGTGGATGCAGATGGAGATATTGCGACACTTGCCTCATGGGAAACTGGATTTGCAATTCGATTCATGAAACAAGCAGTCTAGCAAATTAAGCTTCTGAATCCGCCGAACCGAGATCCGTTTTGGCGCGCCTTCCGAGTTTGAATTTCATACTCTTTCAAAACCGAAAAAATACTTCTTATTTCATTGACGTTCTCTGAATATCCAGCTACTCTCTTTCGCACTCAGTTCTGTGGGGGAACTGCTCGTAATGGTTCTCCTGCGTCGTCCTTGATTTCCGCACAGCTTGAGACCTCAGTGGAGCGAGACCTTTACCTCGGCAATTTTCAAAAACCACCAAGCCTTCAGGAGGGCTTAACATGAAGAAGAGATCGTCTTACGCGTGCTTTACACTTGTATTTTTCTGTTCGCTTTCACTATTTGCACAAGACAGGCGTCCCACGGGCAAAGGCGGGGGCCTGTCGGGAACGCAATCTGTAGAGCAAAGCTCGGCAGCCGGAGCTACGGGCGCCGCAGCCAGTAGCAATGGCATCACATACCACGGTGGCGCCGTGATGCTGAACACTATCGGCATCTACTACATCTGGTACGGCAACTGGAAAGGAAATACTGCACAGGCGATTCTGACTTCATTTGCTCAGGGCATTGGCGGCTCGCCCTACTTTGGCATCAATACGACTTATTTCGATGCCAGCAGCAGGCATATCAGCAACTCCGTGGCCTTTCGCGGCAGCACCACCGATAACTATTCGCAAGGCAAAGCCCTCAGCGATTCCCAGGTTCGGGCGGTGGTTTCAGCGGCCATCAGCAGCGGCCGCCTGCCTAAGGACGTCAATGCCGTCTATTTCGTGCTGACCTCCGCCGATGTGACCGCAACTTCGGGGTTCTGCTCGGTTTACTGCGGATGGCATACTCACGGCACCATTGCCGGCAGCGACATCAAGTATTCATTCGTGGGCAATGCCGCCCGCTGTCTTTCCGGCTGCGCCGCTCAGACCACCAGCCCAAACGGAAACGCCGGCGCGGACGGTATGGCTTCTATCATTGCGCATGAACTGGAAGAAGCCGCTACCGATCCTGACCTTAACGCCTGGTTTGATTCTCGTGGACAGGAGAATGGCGACAAGTGCGCCTGGCACTTCGGCACCGAGTCCACGGCAGCCAACGGCTCCAAGTTCAACATGGTTCTAGGCGGCCGGGAATTTCTTATCCAGGAAAACTGGGTGAACGCTAAAGGTGGTTTTTGCGCATTGCATCTCTAGCCCACGCCAATTCAATCAAGCCCGGCCGAGAGAGCCGGGCTTTTCCGTCTAATACCTTATCAAGGCTCGACCCGGGTCAAGGCGCTCGCCAATTTTCAGCAAAATTTCAGGGAAAACTGGTACACCATTATCAGGTGCTGATCTCATTCATCTTCCGGCAGGCCTTGCGGGCCCTGTGGCGTAACAAACTGCGCAGCTTCTTGACTTTGCTGGGTATCATCATGGGGGTAGCGTCGTTCATCTGCGTGGTTGGCATTGGCAGCGCCGGCTCCAGCCGGGTGCAGGAGCAGCTCGATAAGCTGGGCGACAACATGATCTGGATCGAGGCCGGCAGCCGCAAGAGCAACGGGGTTCGTGCCGGCACACGCGGCATCCGAACGTTGGTCATGGAAGATGTTCACGCCATTACCGAGCAGGTTCCGCTGGTCAAACTGGTCTCCCCAAACGTAGACGGACACATCCAGGTTGTCTACGGCAACACCAACTGGGGAACGCAATATCGCGGTGTGACCCCCGAGTACCAGCAGATCAGGCGATGGGACTTGCATAGCGGCGATATGTTCACCGCCGAAGACGTCAACGGCTCGGCATTGGTCTGTGTCATTGGCCAGACCGTCATTGACAACCTGTTTGGCAATGAAGACCCCATTGGCAAAACCATCCGGGTTAATACCCTGCCCTGCAAGGTGATTGGCGCTATGGAGCGCAAAGGAATTTCTGCCACCGGTCAGGACCAGGATGACTTTGTGCTCATGCCTTACACCACTGTGCAGAAGAAGATCACCGGCACTTTCTGGCTCGATGATATCTACTGCTCCGCTATCTCACAGGCTGCAATCCCAGAAGCACAGCGCCAGGTTACGAGCCTGTTGCGCGAGCGCCACCATCTCTCGGCCGGCGACGACGACGATTTCAATATTCGCAGTCCGGAAGAGCTCATTCGCGCCCAGCTTGCGACGGCCCAGGCTTTTACCTTTCTGCTCGCGGGCACGGCTTCGCTTTCGCTGCTTGTAGGCGGAATCGGAATCATGAATATCATGCTGGTCTCGGTAACCGAGCGCACCCGCGAAATCGGAGTACGCCTGGCGGTGGGCGCTACCGACCACGCCGTGCGTCTACAGTTCCTGAGCGAGGCCGTAGTCATAAGCGTCTTGGGCGGAATCCTGGGAGTGCTGACCGGCCTTCTGGGCGCTGCTGCTCTGCAAAACACCCTGCATTGGGAGATCCAAATCACCCAGACCGTCGCTCTCATCGGCTGCCTCTTTTCCGTCGCGATGGGAGTCTTCTTTGGCTATTACCCGGCCAACAAAGCGGCACAGCTGAATCCTATTGAAGCCCTGCGCTATGAGTGATAGAGTGCCGGTTAAACCCTCTATAAACTTATGGCAACTTCTCGTCCTCCGATGATTTGTTCCATCTGCGATGCTTCCCTGGATATGGATACATCAGGCAAGCGGCTCTACGGTTACAACGTGTGCGGCACCTGTCACAGCAGCTTCGCCATGAAGCGGGCTTTTGCCTACATCCTGGATACAGTGCTCTTCTGTATTGTGGCAGTTCCTCTTACTTTTTTTATTCTGCTGCTCTCAGGAATCAGCGGAGCGGCCGTAGGAGCAGCCACCCACAATGACAACAGCGCAGGAAACATGGCGGTCCTAGTTTTTTTCGCGTGTCTTTTTGGACTTCTGTTTCTTTTTATAGCCAAAGATGGCTTTGCAGGGCACTCCCCAGCCAAAGCCATTTTGGGATTGCAGGTGATTGATGATCTTAGCGGCCGTCCCTGCAATTTTTGGGATTCCTTCCAGCGAAATTTGCCTCCGCAGATCCCTCTCGTGCAGTGGTATATCCTCTATCAACTACTGCAATACGACGGTCGCCGCCTGGGCGATGGCTGGTCGCGCACAAAAGTGATCTGGAAGCCTTATCGCGACAAGGCCCCATTCCTCTCGCGAAGGCAATTGCAAGCGCAACTCGCCGCCAAGGCAGCGGGAAAAACTTAGTTTGATATGGATTGATTCAGAAGCAATCAGCGCGGGCGTGTTTTTACGCCACGAAAGCGCTTTTCATTCTTCTCGCGCTCTTCCGGGGGAAGAGCTTCTCTTACGTCAATGGGCCGGCCATTCAGGTTTGTGCCATTCAGGTCCTGGATGGCGTCGTTGCCCTCATTATCGTCGCTCATCACGACGTAAGCGAAGCCGAGCGGCTCGCCGGTCGCGTGGTTGCATAGGATTCCCGATTTGAGCACTTTTCCGTAACTCTCAAAGAGCGCCTGCACTTCGTCTGGACGGGTAAGCGTCCCCAGGTTGCCGACGTAAATTTTCTTCATTCACGTTCTCCCATTCACGTTGTTCACGATCACGCGCTACGGCGCAGTACCGGTTGCTGAGGATTTAATATTTCTTAGGGAAATCTGGGGTTTGCGCGCCTTCTTGCTGTTCCTGGAGCGCAGGAATGGAGGGCGAGGCATCGGGAAATATTGTCTCGGAGTCTTCGGGAAGGACTGCCTGGGAATCGTCTTCTCCGGACTGAGGACTTTGTTTGTCGAGTTTACGCTGCTTCTTGCGGGCCGCTTTTTCCAGTTGCTTTTCCCTTCGGGCACGCTCTTTTTGAAGTTTACCGAAGCTGCTACCTGACCTGCCAGACATACGTCCTCCGAAGGGATGAATTTGGCGGGTGGCCGCCAGAGAAATATAAAAACTTCTAAAAAAAGAAGAGGCGACTGGTATGCAATCGCCTCACCTTAATTAATTAACGATTAAAGAGGCTGCACATTTTCGGCTTGAAAGCCCTTGGGCCCCTTGACTACATTGAATTGGACCGCTTGGCCCTCTTGCAGACTGCGAAATCCGTTGGCCTGAATGGCCGTGTGATGCACAAAAACATCCTCGCCATTCTGGCGGCTGATAAATCCAAATCCTTTAGCATCGTTAAACCACTTAACTGTGCCTTGTTCCATTGTTTCTTTTCCTCAAATTCTTTTCGATTTTTACGTTGTACTGAGTCGGAAGATACTGCAGGGCAGGGGCTGGCTTGTTAGGCGAGAACTGCTCACAACCAATTCAATTGACGCATATAAATGATAACACAAACGGGTCTTCCTGCACGTTAACTCGCCCTCCTCATCAAGCCCGGACCTTGGCTTGATGGAGTGAATGGCGTAGAAACCTGCTTTGGCTCACGGTAGCCGTTAGAACCCAAGAAGCCCCATGCAGGCTGATAAACTGTTCTCATCACACCCCCGCGGAGGGATGTGTGAGCGGTTGAAACAGGCGGTCTTGAAAACCGCTATACCCGAAAGGGTATCGGGGGTTCGAATCCCTCTCCCTCCGCCAGCTTACAGCAGCCGACCAATCAAGTATCGAATCTTCATATGCCAGGAGCCGGATGATGCTTCAGGACGTACGAAAGTCGATGCTGTTCGAGCCAGGCAAGTCCTGCCCTTGTAACGCGGACGATGTGTCGCCCTTGAGCAGCCTCTAACGCGACAAGCCCACGATCATTTGCGTCTTCCCACACCGGCAGTTTGGGGCAAGAAGTGCGCCAAGCATCCATTGTTTCTTCGTAGCTTCGGTCTTGTTTTGCCAGCCACTCAAGAAGATCCAGGATCAAGCTTTCTACTACAGGATCGCTCATGATTGCCTTCGCCCTCTACTATTTATTTTAATATCGAACCTGGGTGAAAGAGCCGTACTCTGCCATGGTCGCGCGTGTAGCGGGCCGGGTGTCATGCAGCCATATCAACTTAGCTTCTGCTGCCGGTTGCGATCTTTGATCGGGATCGCCGTTCGGCGGACGGCATTGGTGTAAACTTTCCAGTCTCTTGGGAAAAGGAGTGATGCGATATGGCTCGCAATCGAATTCAATGCTTCGTGCAGATTGTCATGTTTTTGCTGATGGCCTTGCCTGTCCTGGCGCAGAGCTCACCGCCAGCGACGTATCCAGACTTGCCAAGCGAAACACCGCAGAAGCTGGAACCGGTGACTGATAGCTTCAATTACATCCGGCGCGTGGAGATGATCCCGATGCGCGACGGGGTAAAGCTGCACACGGTAATTTTGGTTCCCAAAGGCGCCAAGGATGCTCCGATCCTGTTTACGCGTACGCCCTACAATGCCGATGATCTTACCAGCCACGATCCCCGAGGTGGAGAAGGCACTGAGGCTCTCAGCTCTCATCTTGCTCCCATGCTTGTCGGCTACGACAATGCTACCGAAGTGATTATCGAAGGCGGATACATCCGTGTAGTGCAGGATATCCGCGGCAAATACGGCTCCGAGGGCGACTACATCATGAATCGTCCCGTGCACGGACCGCAGAACCCGACGCCGGTTGATGAGGCCACCGATACTTACGACACCATTGACTGGCTAGTGAAGAATATCCCGGAAAGCAACGGCCGGGTCGGTATTCTTGGCATCTCCTACGACGGATTTCTGCCATTGATGGCGCTGGTGAATCCGCATCCCGCACTCAAGGTCTCTGTGCCCATGAATCCAATGGTTGACGGTTGGATGGGTGACGACTGGTTCCACAACGGCGCCTTTCGCCAGCAGAACATGCCTTACATCTATGAACAGGAGGCGACACGCAAGAACGACGCCAAATGGTGGTCGAGCAATTGGGATGACTACGATATGTTCATGCAGGCCGGGTCAGCCGGTGAACTCGGCCGGCGCCGCGGACTCGAACAGGTCGGCTTCTGGCGAAAGATTCTCGCGCATCCTGCCTACGATGCCTGGTGGCGCGACCAGGCCATGGACCAGGTGCTCGCCGCGCAACCGCTGAAGGTCCCGGTGATGCTCGTCCATAGCCTCTGGGACCAGGAAGATATTTACGGCGCCATTGCCGTTTACAAAGCGATCAAGCCGAAGGATACAAACAACGACAAAGTTTTCCTGGTGATGGGGCCCTGGCACCACGGGCAAGAGATCGGCGACGGCAGCACGCTCGGGGCGCTGAAGTTCAACAGCGATACTGCGCTCTATTTCCGGCAAAATATCCTGCGTCCCTTTTTGGACCACTACCTGAAGAACGATGCGCCTAAATCTGACGTCGCGCCCGTCACCACCTTTGAAACCGGGACCAATACATGGCGCCAGCTTTCCACATGGCCGGCAGGCTGCAACAGCGGTTGCCTCATCAAACCCACGCCGTTATACCTGAGCGCAGAATTGAAGCTGAGCTTCGCCGTGCCCAAGGCCGGTGATGCGACATTCGATGAGTACATCTCCGATCCGGCAAAGCCTGTGCCTTTTCGCGCGCGTCCCATTCAGCCGGTCGGTTACGGAACAGGCTACTCCTGGACGCGCTGGCTGGTGGATGATCAGCGCGAAGCCTCCGGCCGGCCCGATGTCCTGGCCTTCGCCTCCGATGTTTTGAGCGAGCCGGTAAAAATCAGCGGGCAACCGATTGTCAATCTCGTGGCTTCGACCAGCGGAAGCGATTCCGATTGGGTGGTCAAAGTAATTGATGTTTACCCCGATGAGGTAGCAGGCCAAGCACCGCTTGGCGGTTATCAGCTGATGATATCCGCCGATATCTTCCGCGGGCGCTATCGCGAGAGCCTGGAAACGGCCAAGGCCATCGCGCCTGATAAGCCCTTGCTGTATCGTTTCGCCCTGCCCACGGCAAACCACGTCTTTCTGCCGGGCCACAAGATCATGGTGCAGGTCCAATCGAGTTGGTTCCCATTGTACGATCGCAATCCGCAGAGCTTCGTACCGAACATCTTCTGGGCCAAGCCGGGAGACTATCGCAAAGCGGTTCAGCGCGTGTACCACGCTCCCGGTCAAACCAGCTTTATCGAGTTGCCGGTGGTTGCGAAGCCTTGACACCGGTGATGGCGCTGATTTCGGAATAGCGGAAGCAGCTCACCAGGTGATCATTGACCATGCCCGTGGCCTGCATGAAGGCGTAGCAAACTGTGGGTCCGACAAAAGTGAATCCGCGTTTTACCAGGTCTTTGCTCATAGCTACGGATTCGACAGTTTGCGCGGGGACATTGCGGATGGAGCGCGGGGAACGCGTCATCGGCCCACCGCCGGCAAAGCTCCAGATGTAGCGGTCAAAACTGCCAAATTCCTTCTGCACCTTGAGAAATGCCTGCGCATTTCGCACGGTTGCATTGATCTTCAGGCGATTGCGCACGATGCCGGGATTGGTGAGCAGTTGAGAAAGCTTTGCAGGTTCATACCTGGCCACCTTGTTGGGATTGAAATTGCTAAATGCCTTGCGATAGGCGTTTCGCTTGGCCAGGATGGTGGACCAGCTCAGACCGGTTTGTGCCCCTTCCAGAATCAGGAATTCAAAAAGCACGCGGTCGCCATGCTGGGGAACACCCCATTCGCTGTCGTGGTAAGCGATCATGGCGGCTGTTGTTGCCCAGGGGCACCTGCCAGTTCGTTTCATGACCGCAGTTTAGCTCCTCATCAGCAGACCAACAATCGAGGCTGAGATCAAGTTTGCCATGGTTCCGGCCAGCATGGCGCGGAAGCCGAGTTTCGCCAGTTGCTCCCGTTTATTGGGAGCCAGGGCGCCGATGCCGCCGATTTGAATTCCGATGGAGCTGAAATTGGCGAACCCGCACAAGGCGAAGGTCGCAATGGTAAATGAGCGCGGATCTAAAGTTGCTTTCTGTGCGCCCAACAGCGTGTAAGCATAGAGCTCATTGATCACCATGCGCGTGCCCAACAGGTTTCCCACCGCGCCACAATCTTTCCAGGGCACGCCGATCAGCCAGGCCACGGGAGCGAAGATAAATCCAAGAATTTTCTGAATGCTTTCCGGGAAGAAAGCGAAGTGGTTGTGAATGCCGCCCATGACGCCGTTCAGCAGCGCGATGAGGGCGATGAATGAGATCAGCATGATGGCGACATTGAAGGCCAGTTGTCCGCCGTCGATGGTTCCGCGGGCGATGGCTGCCAGCAGGTTGGAATCTTTATGCAATTCGTCTTTTGCAATTTCAACTTTACCTGCCGTCTTGGGATGCTCAGTCTCGGGCACCAGCATCTTCGAGATCAGGATGGTTCCTGGCGCTGTCATGATGACGGCCGCCAACAGGTGCCGCGCTTCAATCCCATAGAGAATGTAGGCGGCCATAATTCCCCCCGAAACATGGGCCATGCCCGCGGTCATGATGGTCATCAGCTCCGATTGCGTGCACTCCGGCAGCAGCGGACGAATGGTCAGCGGCGCCTCCGTCTGTCCCATGAAGATGGATGCGGCCACGTCGAGCGACTCAGCCCCGCTCACCCCCATAAAACGCGTCATGCCCCAGGCCATGATCTTGATGATGAACTGCATGATTCCGAAGTAATAGAGCACAGCAAAAAAAGCGGAGATAAAAATAATGGTCGGCAGCACCTGAAAGGCAAAGAAAAAACCCATGGACGATTGCTTCACACCCAACTCGCCGAAGACAAACTTCGAACCCTCGAACGAGTACGCAAGCAGCGTATTCACCTTGTCGCCGGCGACCCGCATAATTTGTTGCCCGAAGGTCCAGCGCACCACCATTACGGCAAATACGAACTGCAGCAGCAGCCCCCACAAGACAGTCTTGAGCCGGATGGCCTTGCGGTCGGTGGAAAACAGATATGCCAATGTGAGCAAAACCAGGATGCCCAGCAAACCGGAAAAACGCGTCATTCGGTACCTCGTTGATTTGGAATCGTAGTGATTTCTGGCCCGCTATCTCATTCTGGTACTCGCTGTTTAGAACTGTGCTTCAAACCCGGCAAAGGCCTTTTCCAACTCCCACTCGGCGTGCGCCTTTTCACTGGCCGACAGCAGGCTGTTGCAGGCCGAAGAAGGCTTTGCGGATTTAGGGTCGTCGGCAGCGCACGATGCCGCTCTCACAAATCCAGCACTGTCTTTCCAGATGCTCTCACCGGGTAGAAAACTGTAGGCCAGGCTGGTGCGCGCAAACTTCTTCAGGTCCTTATAGCTGAAACCGTAGTTCTCGGCCGCGCGCTGGTATTCCAGCGCCATGCTCGAGCGGGAGACACCGGGGTCATCGGTGGCCAGGGCAACGGGCACTCCAAAGCGCATGTAGACCGGCAGCGGATGCCGCTCGCCGCTTACTCCCAGGATCACGTCGTTGCTGGTCAGGCACACCTCGACCAGCACTTTACGCTTTGCCATCTCACGCAGCAATCCGGTTGGGTCGGGTTCGTGCATTACATCCACTCCGTGGCCAATGCGCTCAGCGTGGCCGCGCTCCACCGAAGCGCGGATGTGAAACATCTCTTCCGGTGGCACCAGTTGCATCGTCACTTCGCCGGCGTGCAGCGTGATGTGGACCTTGGGATAGAGCTTGTGGAGAAAATCGAGCATATCCATGTGTAGCCGGAAGTCGTGGGTGGGAACATACCAGTCTTCCGCCATCACCAGGTTCAGGCCGACCACGCGCGGGTCTTGCGAAGCCATTTCAAAACCGGCCAGGATCTGGGCAAACACCTGCTCTTTAGCGAGCCCGCGCGCAACCTGATACAGATAGCGTGTTTCGACGTTGCAGCCTGGGTTCGCCTGCGGCTCGCCGCAATGCAGCTCCGTCTGCTCTTTGGCCTCAATATCGTTCAGCCCCTGGCGGGCCTGGGCCACAACATCGTGCAACCCTCCTGCGAGTAGTTGCTCACGCATTTTGGCAAAATCATCATTCCAGCCCAGGCGCGCGCCCAGCTTGGCGGCTTCGCCTCCATCGGGATTGAACATAAGCTCCAGGTATTGCAAGTGCTCGCTTGCGGCCCTCGACCTGACCTCCACCAGCATCTCGGCGGTATGCGGGCCGCTGGCCGCTCCGAATTTGCCGAAGGTCGCAAAAAAATGGTCGTGTCCAGATTCAATGGCCGGATGCCATCCCCGCATGGAAAAGGCCCCCAGAAGCTGGGCGTAGAGCCCCACATCCTGATACGCGGTAGTAGCGGGAACTTTGTTTTTGGGGTCACAGGGCGGCGGCAACAGGGTCGACGTGCTGCGGTCAACACATAGGCCGTCCTGCACCGCCCACTGGATAAAGCTCTCCGCATAAACCGCACCTGAAAGATGATTGTGGAGGTCGCCGCCCTTAGGCATGCGCTGCAGGAAGTCGAGCAGCAAAGAGGGTTGGTGGCGCACAGAGTCGAAATATTTTGCCGTCTTCTCCTCTGCCGTGGCGGTTCGCTGGGCCAGGAGCGGCCCCGCCGTTAAAAGTAGAACTGAGATGAGACAATAAACCTTCTTGCGTAGCACGTGTGACCTCGATTGGGATTGGGCGGCAATATAGCATTACAATCCCAATTTGCAAAATGCGTCCGCGCGCAAAAGGACCTTATGACAGCGATCCCCCAACCGGGCAGCCAACCCTCAGACCAATTCCTGCAAGCCGAAGAGTCGGCAAAATTCCTTCTCAGCCGGAGCCCGCTGCGTCCGAAAGTGGCGGTGGTCCTTGGTTCGGGCCTGGGCGCCTTCGCTGACGAGATGACCGAAGCGGTGAAAATCAGCTACGGAGACATTCCACATTTCTCTCGCTCCACCGCCGTCGGTCACGCCGGCCAGCTTGTGATCGGCAAAGTGGGCGCGCATCCGGTGGCTACCATGCAGGGCAGGGTGCATCTCTACGAAGGGCACTCCGCTGCCAAAGCCGCCTTCCCGATGCGCGTCTTCGGCCGCATGGGAGTGCGCGCCGCCATCCTCACCAATGCCGCCGGAGGAATTAATCTCGATTACAGTCAGGGCGGTTTAGTCGCGATCCGCGACCATATCAATCTCATGGGACAGAACCCTCTAGTGGGTCACGAAGATGAGCGCCTCGGACCGCGGTTTATTGATATGACCGAGGCTTACTCGAAGGCCTACAGAAGAATCGCGCTGGATGCCGCCGCGCAACTCGGCATCAAGATGCCGGAAGGCGTGTATGCCGCGCTGCTCGGGCCAAGCTATGAGACCCCGGCGGAAATACGCTATTTGCGGGCGATTGGGGCTGACCTGGTAGGCATGTCTACTGTTCCGGAGGTGATTGTTGCCCGCCAGATGAAGATCAAGGTGCTGGCCATCTCGTGCGTGACGAATATGGCCGCCGGTGTTCTCGATCAACCGCTCAATCACGAAGAGGTTCTGGAGACAGGACGGCGCATTGCCGGCCAATTCAAAGCGCTGCTACAGGCGGTAATACCTCGGATTGCAGACGATGTGGCATTGCCCGGTTGAGGATGATGACGCCTCCTGTGCTGACGGTCTTTAATATTTAAGAAGTTGTGGAGATTTTCATGCCACGGCAATCCTACGAAGCGTTAGCCGAAATCCGCGACGTTCTGCTGGAAACGTATTCTCTCAATGACGCGATGAACCAGCTCTTGCTCGCGCATCTTGATCCGCGCGCCTGGCGTGCCGAGCCACCCGGCGCAAAGAGAAACGGGCGGACAATCGCTGCGATCTTTGCGCATCTGCATAACAACCGGCTCTCGTGGCTGAAGAATTCCGCCCCACACCTGAAGTGTCCGGCAGCGCTTGATCCGGACCGCTGCACGATGAAGCAAGCCGCGGCCGCGCATAAGAAGAGTGCTACGCAGTGCTTACGCTTGCTCACGGATGCTTTGTCCGCTGATCCGAAGCGCCGGATCACGAAATTCTCGCGCGGCGGTTGGGCGCCAATCTGGCCAGCCGGAGGAACCACCTTCGTTTATATGTTTTCGCACGAGGCCCATCACCGTGGGCAAATCGTGATGTTGGCACACCAGCTTGGCTATCGCCTCCCGGAAAAGGCTGCATACGGCATCTGGCACTGGCAGAAACTGTGGAAGCAAGCCGGCTTCAGCACTCGCCCGCGCTAACAAGTCCCCGGAATGGCAATTTTTCTGAGTCGCCTTTCAGTTGGTGTTTCCGATCACCCGATGCACCAAGGGCCTGGCTTTCTGAGGCGGAGCGGCTTCAATCTTGTAGCTCTGTTCAATGAGCGGACGCGCTCGCTCCAGGCGTGCCGCCGAATTGTAATAAATAGTGCAAAGCGGCTCTTCGGCGGTGACCGCGTCGCCTACTTTCTTGTGAATCATCATTCCCACCGCGGGATCAATCGAGTCTTCTTTGCGTTCGCGGCCGCCACCCAGCAGCACGCTGGCTGTTCCTAGTTGTTCGCAAAGCATGGAAGTCACAAATCCGGCAGCCGGACTCATTACATCAATTTTATGTTCGGCCTGCGGCAGACGTCCCGGATCGTCAATGGCGCCGGCATCGCCGCCTTGCAGAGCAACGATTTCCCGAAATTTTTCACGCGCCTGGCCGGTGGAGATCATCTCGGCGGCCAGAGCTTTGCCTTCTTCCAGCGTCGTGACGCGCTTGGCCAGCAGAAACATCCAGGCCGCCAGCAGCAAGCATAGGTCACGCAGGTCGGCCGGTCCCTCGCCATCTAATACTTCCAGGCACTCGGCAACTTCAAGCGAATTGCCGACGGCTCGTCCCAGCGGCTGATCCATGTCTGTGATCAGGGCAACTACTTTCTTTCCCAATCGCTCGCCGGTTTCGACCATCAGCTCGGCGAGGAAGGCGGCATCCTTCTCTGATTTCATGAAGGCGCCGTTTCCCGTCTTTACATCGAGCACCAGCGCGTCAATGCCTTCCGCCATCTTCTTGCTCATGATGGAGGCGCAAATCAGGTAAGGACTCTCCACTGTGCCGGTAACATCGCGTAAAGCGTAGATTTTTTTGTCTGCCGGCGCAATCTCGCCCGTCTGCCCGGCCAGCGCGCACCCGCACGCGGAAAGGACGCGCCGAAAGTCGGCGGCGGAGAGATTCACGTTGAAGCCAGTAATCGATTCCAGCTTGTCGAGCGTGCCACCGGTGTGCCCTAGTCCGCGCCCGCTGATCATGGGAACAAACACGCCTGCCGCGGCAACAATAGGAGCAATGATGAGAGAAGTCTTGTCGCCCACCCCGCCCGTGGAGTGCTTGTCAACTTTGGGTCCGTCGAGTTTCGACAGGTCGAGCACCTCGCCCGAGTTGAGCATCACCGAGGTCAGCGCCGCCAGCTCAGCACGAGTCATGCCGCGCAGGACCACGGCCATAAGCCAGGCCGACATCTGGTAGTCAGGAATCTGCCCAGCGGTGTAGCCGATGACCAGAAATTCAATTTCTTCGGGCTTCAGCTCGACCCCATCACGTTTTTTGCAGATCAGATCAGTAACATGCATTCGTATTCTCTTTTTGCTTATGGCGCTCCCAGCTCGCGCACAATTGCGACCGAGGCGGAAGCGCCCACGCGGTCTGCACCGGCAGAGACCATCGCCTGAAAATCGGCGGCGCTGCGGATGCCCCCCGAGGCTTTTACCCTGGCGCGATTGCCCACGATCTGGCGCATGAGGGTGACGTCTGCCACGGTTGCGCCGCCACCGGCAAAGCCCGTGCTGGTCTTCACAAACTCGGCGCCAGCGGCCACGGCGAGCTCACAAGCTTTAATCTTTTCTTCGCGGGTAAGCAGCGCGGTCTCAATAATTACCTTTAAGATCGCGCCACCCTGATGCGTGACCTCAGCGACTGTTTGAATATCGGCCTGCGCGACAGCATGATCGCCCGACTTCAGCGCGCCTATGTTAATCACCATATCGAGCTCACGCGCCCCCCGACGCAGGACCTCCGCTGCCTCAAAACGCTTGCACTCGCTCAACGTCGCTCCCGAGGGAAAGCCGATGACGGTGCATACCTTTACCGCCGAGCCCTGAAGAAGCGAGCCGGCCAGCGGCACATAGTAAGGCTGCACGCAGACGCTGGCGAAACCGAACTTCAGCGCCTCCTGGCAGAGCTGTGTTATCTGATCGGCCGTCGCTTCCGGCTTCAGCAACGTGTGATCAATAAGTTTGGCGGCTGCTTGCCAATTGTTCACCGCCGGCATGGGGGCTGCTTTCTTTGGTTGTGGGATCGGCACATTGTTTTCAGGAATTCCATCTTTAGGTGCGAGCGTTCGTTTTGGTTCAACTCTGTTTCAGCCGGAAGCTTGAGGGTAACAGATCGGCAATCGTCAGCTCCTGGTAATCCTGCTCGGATTTAAACAGCACGATGGTTTCTGTGCCGAACTCGGCGATTACCTGACGGCATGCGCCGCAGGGAGAACACGGCACTTCCTTCTCATTCACCACCACCACCGCGCGCAGTTCCAGCTTTCCCGCGGCCGAACTGGCAACCGCCGAAAAAATTGCCGAACGTTCGGCGCAGATGGTCAATCCATAAGAGGCGTTCTCGACATTGCACCCGGTGAAGATTTTGCCATCCTGGGTCAGGATCGCGGCCCCGACTTTGAATCCGGAATACGGCGCGTAGGCATGGGTGAAGGCGTCGCGGGCCGATTGCAGCAGCATCTCCCGATCTTTGGTTGCAAGCTTGGGCATAGGCCTGAGAAGGAAGAACAATTCTAAATGAAGCCTGCGCCGGAACCAGCCTGCGGAATGCAAGGGTGAGAAAATTCTCACACTTGAGTAGTGCCCCCACCCCCCTATTACATGGAGTAGCGAAAAAATAGCTAAGCGTCACGTTTTCAATGACATGCAGGCGCGGAGCGGGAGTGTTTGGAGTAATGCTCTGCGAGCAGCTCCAAGCTCGTACCTCCAGGGAAAATGGCCACAGATCAGGGGCCACCCCTTGCCAGCTTGTGGCCGGAGCACCCCAAATCGCGTTTTAACCCGTGTCACTGCTGGCGAAATCCGCTTCGAAGCGGGGACCAGCTGGCAGCTCGCCGGTACCGGGATCCGGGATCCGCTTTTGCGAGATTTCAAAGAGCCTTTCCTCCGTCCCTGAGGACTGAGGAACCCGCCCAATGATGGCATACCCGCCGCTGGGAAGGAATGGTTTGATACCAGAGGCGGGAAAAAGCAAAAGATTCGCCGCAGATAGAGAAGTTTAACCACAAAGGGCACAAAGGTTGGGGGCAAACCTTTACGCGATAGAGGCAAAGGTTGAACCTGAATGGTGTCGACGGCCGTGTTGTCATTCGGAGTGGGATCCTGCGCTGGCGAAGACACACAAAGGCGCTCGCGCCAAGGTAGCGTATCCATAGGGGGATGACTGGAATCTGGAACACCACAGGCGGTTGGGCATTGTCGCTGGGGAACGAGCAGGGTCACCTGTGTTGGGTTCGTCGAGCTACACGCTGGCGGCAAAGTCCCAAGATTGATTGTATGCGAGAACGGGATCGGCATCGTAACAGTAAGTTGTCGTGATGCCATTCGGCAGCACGAGACTGCTACGGCGACTATCAGCGTCATAGGTAAAGTTAGTGACTGTCGGCACCGGTGCCGTCGCCTGTGAAATCTGGGTCAAACGGTTAGCTTTATCAAACGTGTAAGAAATTACCGGCTGGCCAGCCACCATCAACGTTTGTCTTCGCCGGCTGCCATGGCCGCCCATTCGTAGCTCCAAGCCCTCAGATGTCAGCTCTAAGCTCCAGGTTTTTTGGCGTTCTGTTGCTCCGGATTTCTTCGCCTTTATTGCAAGCTCCACTTAACAGAGAAAATGAATCAATTCTGGTTCCAACTTCTTCTTGCGGACAGGCGGATCACCCCCGGCAGGACAGGAATGGTCGCACGACAAAAGCTGCGGCTCTTAAAACTGTCATTTCTGGCAGTACAAAGTTCTGCTCTCCAGCCTTCTAATCACTGCAGGATGCTGAGATGAGCTGTGGAAGATTTGTTCCTCACCCATCTGGAGCGTTCTTTGAGAGGGCAAGTTCACACGATTTTTAGTGCGGTTTGCCTCAGCTCCTCGTTACATCATTTCAAGCCGGAGACTTGCCTTGCTTTGTTGATTAAAGCGGCAATTTTGAGCTTGATCGATCCCATGCCACGCGGGGCAGGCAGTTAGCCTGCGACCCGTGCTCGTTTCGCAGTAGAACAGTTACATGAAACGGGTTGCAAAGTTCAGCCCGTTCTTCTGGAGGGCCCTGCATGAAGCCATTTTCTAAGAGGTTGTTTCTGCTTTTATTGGTCATAGTTCCTACGTTTACCTGGGCACAGCTAGAGACCGGCGTCTCGTACATTCATGAATCCGGGAACAATGGACTCAACGGAGTCAGCCCCTCTCTCGGCTGGCAACTCAACCGTTACGTCGTGGCCGCAATTGATGGAGACTTTCTTTGGGGCTCCTCAAAAGTCGGTGTCTTCGATACTACTGCCTCCACCGGATCGATCAGGATCAAAACAGATTCGCAGAACCTGCTCGCTGGCGCCATGGTTCGCTTTGTGGGGTGGAAGGCTACGCAGAAGCTCGAAAAAAGAAAGATTCTTCCCTTCGCGGAAGTCTTGTTGGGAGAAAGCCGGATCCACCAGGAGATCAGAGACTTTACAGGAACGCTTTCGGCTAGGACCACGGCCACGAATTTCACCTGGGACCTGGGAGGCGGAGTTGACTACACCATAGACTCACATTGGCTGGCTCGTGCAAACATAGACCTGTTGCGCTCGCATTTCATCGCCGGCGGCCAGAGTCACTTCCGATTCCGCCTCGGAGTTGTGCGTGTTTTTTAACGTGATAGCGACCCAACGGTGACTTGGCTTCTTTCGTCCGCACGCTTGAAACCGAGAAAATCGTACGCTGGTGACATCGGCGTGATTCTCCACAGATCTCAGATTTCGCGCAAATGTAGTACGGCGCGTAGGCATGCCGGAGAGCGTCGTAGGCCGATTGCAGCAGTATCTCCCGATCTTTGGTTGCAAGCTTGGGCATGGTTGAACAATTCTAATTGAACTCACCTGCCGCCACGCCCGCCGCCCTGCAAAAAGCTGCATTTTCCACATTCACCTGCTATTCGTCCCTGTTATTCGTCAACGAGAAGGATTAGACTATTCCGTGTGTGTTCCTTGGTATCGGCAGCGAATTTAACAATCCTTTAGCATGCCGATGGTAAGTTTTTCCTGGTTTGAGCAAGGTCCTGGATATGAGCAACCTCGTACAGACAACCAGACCACAACCTAAGAAATCTCGCAGTCCCTTCCCAACTAAAACCACACGGAGGTAACACTTATGGCTGCCACAACGGCTGCAACACAGTTGAACGAACAAGTACTTCAATTTTTATCAAAGCCCAAAAAAATGCTGATTGATGGCAAGTGGGTTGATGCCATTTCGGGAAAAACCTTTGCCACCCTCGACCCCTCGACCGAGGAGACATTGGCCCAGGTTGCCGAAGGCGATAAACAGGATATTGATCTCGCCGTAAAAGCGGCGCGACGCGCATTCGAGAATGGCCCCTGGCGGAAGATGACGGCTTCTGAGCGCGGACGCGCAATCTGGAAGCTGGCTGACCTGATGGAGCAAAACCTCGAACAGTTTGCCGAACTGGAGACGCTCGACAACGGCAAACCCATCGGCGTTGCCCGCGCGGCGGATGTCCCCTTGGCTGTAGACCTGTTTCGCTACATGGCGGGCTGGGCCACAAAAATCGAAGGGACAACCATTCCCATTTCGGTTCCCTACACTCCTGGGGCAAAATATTTCACTTACACTCTCCGTGAACCTGTAGGGGTCGTCGGTCAAATCATCCCCTGGAACTTTCCATTACTGATGGCGGCCTGGAAGCTTGGGCCGGCGCTGGCCACCGGCTGTACCGTCATCCTCAAGCCGGCAGAGCAGACTCCGCTTTCTGCCCTCCTGCTGGGCGAACTGGCGCTCGAAGCCGGTATTCCCGCCGGAGTATTAAATGTTGTTACCGGATTTGGTGAAACCGCCGGAGCCGCTCTGGCCGCCCATCCGGATGTAGATAAAGTCGCATTTACCGGCTCGACCGAAGTGGGCAAGCTGGTGCTGCAGGCCGCTTCCGGCAATCTCAAGAAAGTTTCGCTGGAACTGGGCGGCAAATCGCCCAATGTTGTCTTCAGTGACGCCGATGTTGATACTGCCGTGAAAGGCGCTGCCAGCGCCATCTTCTTCAATCACGGGCAGTGTTGCTGTGCCGGGTCTCGGCTTTACGTGGAAAGCAACATATTTGACCGCGTAGTTGAAGGCGTATCGCAGCAGGCAAAGAAGATCCGGGTGGGCGCTGGCATGGATCCGCAAACCCAGATGGGCCCGCTTGTTTCCCAGGAACAGTTGCAGCGCGTCTGTGGATACATGGAATCAGGTTTGACGGAAGGAGCCAAGGCTGTCACCGGCGGCAAGCGCGCCGGTAACAAAGGTTACTTTGTTGAGCCGACGGTGCTGGTCAATACGAACCCGAAAATGAAAGTCGTGCAGGAAGAAATTTTTGGACCAGTGGTTACAGCCATTCCATTCAAGAATGCAGAGGACGTAATCCCCAGCGCCAACGACACCGTCTACGGACTTGCCGCCGGCATATGGACCAAAGACATCAGTAAGGCCCATCAACTCGCGGCAGAACTGAAAGCGGGCACCGTCTGGATCAACTGCTACAACATCTTCGACGCTGCCCTGCCCTTCGGCGGATACAAACAGTCCGGCTGGGGACGTGAAATGGGCAAAGATGCCCTCGAGTTGTACACAGAAGTGAAAGCCGTCTGCACGCGCATAGGCTGAATTTGCAAGAAGGAGTTTGGTAGAGACGTAGCTTGCTACGTCTCTGCCGGGCGCCTCGGAACTCCTGCGCAGCTGAAACCTGGATAACACGGGTGATTCCCGCCGGCTCCCATGTCGACATTTTGCTCACCGCCAGTCGAGCTATAATATCCTCCTGTTGTGGAGTATCTGACATGACAAAGATCATGGACGAACAGGCGCTCGAAAGACAGCTTCGCACCGAGGGATTTTCCACCACGTACGTTTGGCAGGATAGCCCCAACGCTTTCTATCCCGATCACATGCATCCCAGTGAAACCGCGCACGTCATTCTCGACGGAGAGATGACGGTCACCATGCACGGCGATGCGGAAACTTACCACACGGGCGACCGTTTCAACATCCCCGCCAAAGCTATGCATTCGGCGCGCATGGGCGCAACCGGTTGCCGATATTTGATCGGCGAGAAATAAGACAAATCTCAAAAATTTGACGTTGAGTCTCCTCATCAGCCCTTCGATGTTAAGATTCGCAGGTCATGAAATATTTATTCCGCCTGATGCCCTTTCTTCTCTTAGCTATTGCCGCCCTTGCCCAACCCCCGGCGCAGAACACAACCCTGAATTCTGCTCCGCTGATCCAAAATATCGTTCATCGCCACACCACTTCGCTCAATGGTGACTGGCACTACATTGTGGATTCACACGAAATCGGCACGGGCAGGCGCTATTACACCAATGGCAAGGGTTCTACAACCTCCGGCGTGATGGAATATGATTTTGGCAAGTCGCCAACCCTGCGCGTTCCTGGTGACTGGAATACGCAATACCCTGAGCTGACGCTGTATGAAGGCACGGTCTGGTATGAAAATTCTTTTACTTATCATCCTTCCGCGGATGCCCAGACATTTCTCTACATTGGCGCCGCAAACTACCGGGCGCATGTGTGGTTAAACGGCGAGTCCCTCTGCGACCACGAGGGCGGCTTCACGCCATTCAACTGCAATGCAACCGGGTTGCTGAAAAACGGCGACAACTTCGTGGTGATTTCGGTGAATGACACGCGGCACGCCGACGATATTCCCGCGCTCGCTCCCGATTGGTGGAATTATGGCGGATTGACCCGCGACGTGATGCTGGTCGAGGTGCCGCAAACATTTATTGAAAACTACTCTGTGCAGTTCGAGCGCGGCAGCATGAGCCGCGTTGCCGGATGGGTTCAGCTTGCAGGTGCGTCAGAATCACAGAAACTTGCTCAGCAGAAAATCACAGTGCGCATCCCGGAACTCAAAATCTCACAAGAGGCGACTACTGACGCGAATGGCACTGCGCACTTCGCATTCGATCTGTCCGGTGTGCAGCTATGGTCGCCGGAGAACCCAAGACTCTACAACGTTGAGATTGCTTCCCAAGCCGATCGGATTTCTGATGAGATTGGCTTCCGCAGCATTGAAGTCCGCGGGCTCGATATTGTGCTCAATGGCCATCCCGTATTTTTGCGTGGCATCACGATGCATGAAGAAGCCCTCGGCCATCCTGGCCGGGCTCACGGCGATGACGACGCCCGCGCGTTGCTGGGCTTGGCCAAAGAACTGGGCTGCAACTTCGTGCGTCTGGCGCACTATCCTTACGATGAGCACATAACGCGCATGGCTGATCGCATGGGATTGCTGGTCTGGTCCGAGATTCCAGTGTGGCAGGCGATTGATTGGAACAATCCCACAGTTTTACAGAAGGCCAAACAACAGCTTACGGAACAGATCGCCCGCGACCGCAATCGGGCTTCCATTATTTTGTGGTCGGTCACAAATGAATCAAAGGCGATACCGGAGCGCAATGCCTTCGTTCATCAGTTGGTCGCGACGGCGCGGGCGCTCGATCCAACGCGACTCATCACTGCAGCTACGAATCAATTCAAACGGCCCGATGCGCACAGCATCGTCGTTGATGATCCGGTAATTGCCGATCTTGACGTCTTCGGCTTGAACGAGTACGTGGGGTGGTATTACGGCACCTTTGCCGACCTCGACAACTTCTCATTCACCACGCCTTACAACAAACCCATGATCGTAAGCGAATTTGGCGGCGAGGCCAAGGCAGGCAATCACGGCACGCCCGGCCAGCGCTGGACGGAAGAGGACCAGGAAGAGATTTACAGGCACCAGCTCGCCGCTCTGCGCAAAGTGCCTTTCCTGCGCGGCATTGCCCCCTGGGTGCTGAAAGATTTTCGTTCACCAAACCGCCAACTGCCCATCTTGCAAGACGGATACAATCGCAAAGGCTTAGTCTCGGAAACCGGAGAGCACAAGAAAGCTTTCTATGTGCTGCAGCAGTTCTATGAAAACATGGTTTCGCAACCCGCGCCGGTCGGGAAATAATGGCATGTACCCGTGCCTCTGGGTTATTCAAGTGCGCACTATTGGTATCAGGGCGGCTTCAGCGTGCCGAAAAAATAAGTCGAGCATGTGGCCCCTGCCCGCTGACAGCAAAGATAATAAAGCTGAACACCGCCACAATGGTACCAGCAGTAATAATTTAAGGAGAGCAACATGCAAACACTCGGAGTTTCGGATTCGACCCCGCAGAGTGAGAACTGGCTCAAGAGTCTCTTTTGGCCCTCCATCCAGAGTGACGTAGACTACCTTGGCGCGCAAGGCTATTGGGTCTGGAACAGGCCCATGGTTGCAGTCAAAAGTACGCGCACCCAACCGCTTTGACAAGATGCTGAATTTCTACCTGTCTTTAGACTATGGCAGAATGCGGGGAAACCTTTCATGGGGGACTCGGCGCTGGCTTATCCGCGATTTGTGCGGCGATTGAATGTAGGAGTAAACTCGATGGCCATGAAACGCACATCCGCTTTTGCATTTGCTCTCATATTCGCTGTATTCGTTTACGGACTGCCGGCCTTTGCCCAGGATTGGGCCAAGGCGACGCTGGAAAAATCTCCCCGCCACCAGGAGTGGGTTGAGGTTAAGCATGATAACCGCACGGTCCACGCTTTCATTGTTTATCCAGAGGTCAAGAAAAAGGCGCCGGCGGTGATTGTGATCCATGAGATTTTTGGTCTTACCGACTGGGTGCGCACCGTCGCCGACAAGCTTGCGGCCAACGGATACATCGCAATTGCTCCCGACCTGCTCTCCGGCTTTGGGCCTGGTGGCAAGGGGAGCGAAGGTTTTGCCAGCACGCAAGACAGCATGAAAGCTATCTCGGGGCTCGACCCTGACACCATCACCGCAGACCTGAACGCGGTCGCCGATTACGTGAAGAAGCTTCCTTCAGCCAACGGCAAGCTCGCGGTCACCGGATTCTGCTGGGGAGGCGGGCAGTCGTTCCGGTTTGCGACGAATCGTCCGGACCTGAAGGCGGCGTTTGTGTTCTACGGGGTGCCTCCGAAAGATGTCAGCAGCATCACCGCTCCGGTCTATGGCTTTTATGCCGGCAACGACAACCGCATTGGCGCCACCGTGCCTGACACAGTGGCGGCGATGAAGAAGGCTGGCAAGAAATATGATCCGGTGACCTACGAAGGGGCAGGGCACGGATTCATGCGCGCTGGTGAGGACCCAGGCGACACCAACCCAGCCAACAAAAAAGCGCACGACGAAGCCTGGCAGCGCTGGCTGTTGCTGCTGAAGAAGATGTGAGAGAGCAGTTGTCGGCTTCCAGTTGCCAGTGGACATTCAGGACAAAGACTAAACCTGGACCGCAAATCAAGATGTAAATTGCTTCGCTCGGACTGCTTTCGTAAAATTTTGTGAAAGCCCGGCTAAAAGTCTTGACGCGCTGCGACTCTGTGCTGTTTATTGGATGTTGCGCGGGATCGGGCGCCGCGACACCGAAAGGTTACCTCTAATGAAAAATATTCGCGCGGCGTTGCCGGCTGCCATGGTGAGTCTCGTCTTTTTCTTCCTCTTCTTCTTTTTTCTATTTGTCTCTTCCGCTGTCCCGATCAGCGCGCAAGTTCCAGCCGGTGGAGCGGATACGCCGGCTGCTAAGCCGCCCTCGCCGAAGCCGTGGATGAATACGGCGCTCACGCCGGAAAAACGCGCTCAGCTTCTGATCCATGAGATGACGCTGGATGAAAAGCTCACACAGATTCATATGATGGATACGCGTGAGCATCCGCGAATGATCCAGGGGATTGAGCGGCTCGGCATTCCGGGGTTCAAGATCACCAATGGGCCAGTGGGCGCCGGGCCTGGCGATAGCCGCCAGGGCCAGCCCGCAACCGCGCTCCCCTCGGCGCTGGCGCTCGCCGCTGCCTGGGATACGGATCTGGCCGCGACATATGGAAAGATCGCGGGACAGGAATCGGTGGATTGGGGAAACAGCCTACTCGAGGCGCCGGGAGTGAACATCGCCCGGGTTCCGCAGAATGGCCGCAACTTCGAATACTTCGGCGAGGACCCGTACCTGGCGGCGCGCCTGGTGGTTCCGGAGATCAAAGCTATCGAGGCCCAGGGCATTATTGCCGAGGTGAAACATTACGCCGCCAACAATCAGGAGGCCGACCGCAAAACCGTCAACGAGATCGTTGACGAGCGCACGCTGCGAGAAATTTACCTGCCGGCATTTGAGGCCGCGATCAAAGAAGGCGCGCCGGGGGCAATCATGTGCGCCTATCCCAGCGTGAACGGCCAGTTTGGTTGTGAGAACACGCACACTCTCAAAGATATTCTGCGCGGCGAATGGGGGTTCAAGGGATTTGTGCAGTCCGATTACACGGCAACGCACACCGTAGTCCCCGCCGCGCTGGCTGGGCTTGACCTTGCGATGAAGCACGATGTGTGGTCTGACGAAGCCATGAAGGCTGCCATCACCAGTGGCAAGCTCGATGAATCCGTGGTGGATACAATGCTGATCCGCCGCTACACCCAGATGTTCCGGTTGGGGATTTTAGATCATCCCCGGCCGGTGGCGCCGATCCCGGCCGAACAAGATGGCGCAGTTGCCCGCGCTATCGCCGAACAGAGCGCGGTGCTGCTGAAGAACAGCGGCAAGCAGCCGTTGCTTCCGCTGCAGGCCAAAGAGATACACTCCATCGCCGTGATTGGGCCTTATGCGGGCGCGGCGCACACAGGCGGAGGCGGAAGCTCGAAAGTGGCGCCGCTCTACACGGTCACCCCGGTAGACGGCATCAAGAACGCTTTCAAGAACCTCGGCGCCGCCGCTATCAAGGTGGATTATAACGATGGCGCCGATCCGGCGGCGGCTGCGGCGCTCGCCAAATCGAGCGATGTGGCGCTGGTGATGGTTGGCAATGTAGATCGCGAAGGCCGCGATCGGCTGAATCTCGCGCTGCCTGACAACCAGGACCAGCTTGTTTCAGCGGTGGCTGCGGCAAACCCGCGCACGGTGGTGATCCTGAAGACCGGCGGGCCGGTGCTGATGCCGTGGCTCGACCAGGCGCCGGCGGTGCTGGAGGCGTGGTATCCGGGCGAGGAAGATGGCAACGTGGTGGCCGACCTGCTGTTCGGCAACGCCAGTCCTTCAGGCAAGCTGCCGATGACATTCCCAAAAGCGGAAGGAGATGCGCCGGCACATACTCCGCAACAGTATCCGGGAGTCAACGGCACGGCAACGTATTCCGAAGGACTGCTGGTCGGCTATCGCTGGTACGACGCGCAGAACATTGCGCCGCTGTTCCCTTTTGGCTATGGGCTTTCTTACACTACGTTCGCATTCAGTAAGCTCAGCGTGTCTCCGCAATCGTTGAAGCCAGCGAGCGATGGCGATCTGCGCGTCAGCCTGGCTGTGACCAACAGCGGCCCACGCAGCGGAGCGGAAGTCGTGCAGGTCTACATTGCCGCGCCGCGCGACTCCGGTGAGCCGCCTAAACAACTCAAAGGGTTTGCGAAGGTCAGCTTGCAACCCGGCGAGACCAAACAGGTCAGCCTAACCCTCGATCGGCGCGCATTTTCAATCTGGGACACCAGGACCAGCCAGTGGACGGTTATTCCAGGAAACTACAGCGTGCTGGTTGGCGACTCCTCACGCGACCTGCCACTTAAGGGCAGCGTGACCGTGCATTAGATATTCATGCTGGGCTGAGAGCAACCAGAGCGGCTGCGGAAAAAATCTTCGCAGACGCTTAGGCCACATCCCGTGCTTGTTTGCGGTCTTGATCGCACTGCTCGCACCTGGCCTGAATCTGCTCGCGGTTGCGCCGCAAGAGATTGGTGAAAGACTCCCACCAGTGCGGCTTCAGCAGTGCTGTGCCGGATGCGGCTTCTTCCACGCGGCTGACGGCGCCTTGAGGACGCATGGTTATTTTGCCGCTGCCGGGAGCCGGGCCGGAAAATTTGTCAACCATGCGCTCGGGAAAAAGTTCAGCGGCGGTAATTTCCCGATGTGGCGCCGGGCTGGCTTCTTCTGGCACGCGGTTGGAACTCGATGCGGAAGTTAGATCGGCAGAGTTCTCTTCTTCTTCCGTGTGCGGCGGGGTGATGATGCGGTCGTTACCACGACGGTGCATCACCGGAGCCGCCTGCCAGAACTTCTTATATTCTTCTTCATGCTGCTTCCACCCTTCAGTGGAAGCAGAGCTCAGCGACTTCTCGTCATAACGCGGAGAACTCTGGATCTGCTCGCGGGTGGCATCTGCCGAAAAATCGTCAGGACGCTGTTCGTTTGCAAAGATACGATCGGCGGGAAGAACGAAGGCGCCGGCTTCCAGCCAGCCGCCGCTGTCGATGACGACGTATCTCACCTCCATGGTGTCGTGGTCGAAGATGACATCAACAATCTCGCCCAGCTCCTGATCATCAGAGCCGTAAACGGATGTGCCGCGAATGTCATCACTGGTTTCTTCCAGCGAAAAACGATTGCTGCCCAGAGTGCCGTAGTGTGTCATTAAAACTCCTCGTGCCAATAGAGTGATGACAGGAAGGCAGGTAAAATCAATCGGAGAACAGAAGTAGGCGGGCATAATACCTTCGAGTTAGTGCTTATGGATGTGATGAATGTGGAAGATGCCGGAGCCATCTCTTGATACAAGCGCTGGCTCGGGGTACAGTTGGAGTCGGCGTCTATTTCCTTTGCTTGACGTCTATTCTCCCCCGGAGTCCTCGCGTGACCGTAGTTGCTACAGATTGTCCTCTCTGCAATGGCACAGGCTGGAAGCCAGCGCCGAATGCAGAGCCCGGCACAGCGGCGGTTGCAGCCGCCAAACAGCCAGGACGGGTGACGCGCTGCGATTGCGTTCTGAAGAAGAGAGCCGGCCTGCTCATGCAGCAGGCATCGATTCCCCCACGCTATGAGCACTGCGAGCTGCGGGAGTTTGTCACTAAATCATCGGGCAGCAATCCCACCCTGGAAGCTGCGCGGCTGGCGGCAGAGAGCTTTGTGAAGGAGTATCCGGTAGAGAAAACCGGGCTGCTGTTCATTGGCCCCATCGGCGTGGGCAAGACCCACCTTGCGGTCGGAATTGTGCGCGAGCTGGTGCAGCAAAAAAGTGTTCCCTGCCTGTTTTATGATTACCGCGAGCTGCTGAAAGAGATACAAAATTCCTACAACCCCACCGTCAACACCACCGAGATGGCCATCCTGCGGCCGGTGTTCGAGGCTGAGGTCCTGGTGCTCGACGAACTGGGAGCGGTGAAGCCCACCGAATGGGTGTGGGATACGGTCAGCCTGATCCTGAATACGCGCTACAACGACAAGCGCACCACCATCATCACCACCAACTTTCCCGACCAGCCCCCAGCAATGGCCGCTGCGCCCCGCGACCTCACCGCCCGCGACAACGCCGCGCGCGCTCTCCGCGAAGAAACCCTCGGCGACCGCATTGGCGAACGCATGCGCTCACGCCTGAACGAAATGTGCAGGAAGGTCCCAATGGAAGGCAGCGACTTCCGGCAGAGAGTACGCAGCAGCAGTTATCGGTGAATAGCAGTCGGCGCTTATCGCGTTTTCATAATTGCTGTGTCCTCTACGGTGGAAGAGCCGGCCTTCCGGCTGGCATCGAGGTGCAAGAAGAGATGGCTTGAGCCTCGGAGCCGACGGGATGTACCAATTTGGAATTCCTCTAGCCCAGGGGTGCTTTCGCTGCACTCGTTGTATATCCACCACACTAAAAAGCGCCCTTTCTGAACATCAAAAACCCGATCAAATCAATCAAAAAGTGCCCTTCGTCAGCCCTCGAATCATCTTGACTTTCCAGCTACTCTGGATTTGAATTGGGCTTTCCCCCGTTTATTTGACGATTCTCAAATGCCGTCCTCTGCCATTGGGCCACGGTGATATCCAGGAGAAAGCTCATGCTTCTATCCCGATACGGGACCCTGCGCGCGATTGTGGCGCTGATACTGTTCGCAACTGCATTCCAACTGCTCGCCCAATCGGCCTCGAAGCCGGATGCAAAGGCTGCGCCACAGAATGCCACGGCGAACCGTTCGACGGATGGAGACAACGATCCGGACATGCCGGCTACGTTAGGGAGCAGGATGGACGAGAAGACTTATTTGCAATTGCGGGCGGAATATATTGGCCGCATCCGCGGCATTGATCCCGAGAAGCCGGCCCCAGACCCGCGCATTCGTATGAATGCCATCCGCGGCCTGGAGCTGCAAGAGCAGCGTATCTATGGAACCCAGCCAGGACCGGGAGCGCGAGGAGCTGCAGGAACCATTGCACCATTCTCGCCCCCCAGTTCTACTACGTGGACTGAACTTGGCCCCTCTCCGATCCCTAACGGACAGACCTCTCCAACAGCTTCCGTAAGTGGACGCGTCACAGCGATTGCCGTTCATCCCACGAACCCCAACATCATTTATGTGGGAGCGGCCCAGGGGGGTGTTTACCGTTCGCTCGACGGAGGAGCAACCTGGACACAGTTGATGGATAGCGCACTGTCGCTGGCCGTAGGCGCCATCGCTATTGCTCCCTCCCAACCCTCAACGATTTATGTGGGAACAGGTGAGGGCAACTTCTCCGCCGATAGTTTTTTCGGTGTGGGAGTGTACCGCATTGATAACGCCGATACCAGCCCGGTGCTAGTCGGACCCTTGAACAAGGATGCGGGGAGCAACGACATCTTTACCGGTCGGGCGATTTCGCAAATCCTGGTCCACCCAACTGATCCCAACACGATCTTTGTATCATCGACCTCCGGCATTTCCGGTCTTGGCGCAACCCCATTTTCTGTTCTTCCGGCCCGCGGTCTCTATCGTTCGACCAACGCAGCCGGACCAGCAGGCTCGGTTACTTTCACGCAACTCACCGTGGCGACGGTGAGCAGCAACCGCAGCATTACCGATATCGCTATGGAGCCTGGGAATCCTAACAACCTAGTGACTGCCGTCTTTGGAAACGCCGTTGCCGGCGATGGTGGCTATTACCGCACCACTAATGCCCTAGCGACGACCCCGACATTTACGCAGACTTTGGTTTTAAATGCGATCACCATGAAATTTGCCATCAATAAAGTAGGCTCGACGGTCACGGTGCTGGCTGGTAGTGGCGATGGCGGCGGAGCAACAGGCACATTGAGAATTTCGGTGAACGGCGGGGCCACCTGGGGCGCTGCTGTCGCTGCAGCGAATGGATTCTGTGGTGGGCAGTGCTTCTATGATGCGCCGCTGACCATCAAACCGGATGACGCCAATACCTTTTTCCTCGGCGGGTCTGCAGGAAATTTAATGCTGCAAAAAACCATCAATGGCGGCAGTTCGTTCACTACTCCCAACGCTTCCCTGCACGCCGATACCCATGCAATTGTCTATGCTCCCTCGGACTTTACTGTGATGTATGAGGGCAATGATGGAGGCATCTGGCGCTCGGCCGACGGCGGCAATACCTGGACCTCAATCAATACGGCAGGATTCAAAGCCACGCAATTTCAAAGCCTGGCTCTGCATCCCAGCGACCGTGAATTCATGATCGGCGGTACGCAAGACAATGGTACGGAATTTAGGAAGCCAGATACCACTTGGACCCGCGCCGATTTTGGCGACGGCGGCTATTCGCTAATCGACCAAAATGCCGCTGATACGACCACTGTCACGATGTACCATACGTACTTTAACCAAGCCAACAACGTGGTGGGCTATGCGTTCGTGACCGGCGTAGCCAATGCTCACGACAATGGCTGGGGCTTTTCTGGTTGCGGTGATGGAGTAACCCCGGCGAACGGAATCACTTGCACGGACAACGTTCTGTTTTATGCGCCGATGGCGCGAGGGCCAGGAAGTCCAAATACGGTTTATTACGGCACCGATCGTCTCTATCGTTCGGCAAATGGCGGCACCACGAATACCGTTGTCAGCCAGAATCCGATCGTCGCCGGTG
>Ga0070741_10001756_pt1 | contig 62709 bp, 54 predicted proteins | sample Coa_R1_4_FD_66440 | JGI IMG/M metagenome (GOLD analysis project Ga0070741, IMG submission 66440) | Surface soil microbial communities from Centralia Pennsylvania, which are recovering from an underground coalmine fire - Coalmine... | ecosystem: Environmental > Terrestrial > Soil > Unclassified ...
GAGAAGTTGGTGTCGCTCGAGATCGAAGGGGTGAAGCGTCGCTACTGGATGCTCGAATCGGACGTCGAGTCTCTCGAGAAAAAACGTCGCCAGCCGTCGGCGTCCGTCGCGCGGTTTCTGCCGCCGCTCGACAACCTGATGTGGCATCGGCGACGGCTCGAGGATCTCTTCGGGTTCGAGTATCGGTGGGAGGTCTACACGCCGGCCGCGCGTCGCCGCTATGGTTACTACGCCATGCCGATCCTCCTCGGCGACCGACTCATCGGCCGCATCGACCCGCGGCTCGACCGCGAGCGCAACGTTCTCGTCGTGCGCGGCCCGTATCTCGAGCGTGGTGTGCGCATGACGAAGCAGCTGCGGGCGACGCTCACGCGTTCGCTGACGCGGTTCGCGCGGTGGCATGGAGCCGAGCTGTGACCACGGCGACGCGGCCGCGACTGGATTCGGTTGATCTGTTGCGCGGCATCGTGATGGTACTGATGGCGCTGGATCACACGCGGGATTTCGCGTTGGCGGCCACGTTCCAGATGAGTCCCACGGACCTATCGAAGACGACGGCCGCGATCTTCTTCACGCGCTGGGTCACGCATTTTTGCGCGCCGATCTTCGTGCTGCTCGCCGGCACGGGCTCCTACCTGCAGCTCCAGCGCGGTAAATCACGGGCCGAGCTCGCGCGGTTCTTGGTGACGCGCGGACTGTGGCTGGTCGTGCTCGAGTTCACGGCCGTCCGCTGTCTCTGGCTCTGGGACTTCGACTACGCGCACTATCTCGGCATGGCCCAGGTCATCTGGGCGATCGGTGTCTCGATGTTCGCGCTCGGTCTTCTCGTGCGCTGGGTCTCGCCGGGCACGCTCGGCGTGATCGGTCTCGTGATCGTGAGTCTCCACAATCTCCTCGACCGATTCCCGAGCGCGTTCTGGTTTCCAGGGTCGGGCCCGGCGCCGAGTGCGCTCGCCACCGTGTGGAAGTTGCTGCATGGTGCGGGATTCACGCAGCTCGGGGCGCATGGTCCACTGCTGCTGACGGGCTATGCCCTCATCCCATGGTTCGGCGTGATGCTCGTCGGTTATGGTCTGGGCACGGTGTACACGTGGGAACCTGAGATACGCCAGCGGTTCCTCGTGCGCGCGGGCATCGCGGTCATCATCGCGTTCATCGCGATACGGGCGGTGAACCAGTATGGTGATCCAGTGCCGCGCGATCCGACGGATCCGCGGTGGATCCTCTCCTTTATTAACACCACGAAATATCCACCGTCGCTCGATTTCCTACTGATGACGTTAGGTCCAGCGTTGATTCTGCTCGCGGCGTTCGAGCACATAAAAATCGCGCCACTGATCACGTTCGGCCGTGTGCCGCTCTTTTTCTATCTCCTCCAATGGCCGGGTGCCAAAGGCGCGACATTCATCGCGAGCGTCCTCGCGCATAAACCGACGCACTATCTCTTCGGCCAACCGCCGCTGAACGGCCCGATCCCGGACAATGCGGGATTCAGTCTCGGTGTGATTTATGTCTTGTGGGCGCTCGTTATTCTCGCGCTGTACCCGTTATGCGTCTGGTACGCCGGCGTGAAGCAACGGCATCGCGACTGGTCCTGGCTCAGCTATCTCTAAGCTCGCCCGCCAACGAGTCGGGCACGCGCTCTGTATAAATGGACAACCCATTTCAATACGGAGATAGCAGTCTCATGCGCATACTGCGCCTCGCCGTAGCCGCCGCGTTGTTCGCGTTCCCCGCGGTGACCTACGCTCAACAAGACAACGGTGGCGGCGGTGGTGATCGCGGCAGCCGGATGATGGCCGCGCTCTTCCAGGGGATCACCCTGAGCGACGCCCAGCAGAAGCAAGTCGACTCGATCCGCGCGGCCTACCGGCCGCAGATGCAGTCCGCCGGCCAAGACCGCGGCGCGCGTCGCGACCTGATGCAGAAAGAGACCGCCGACATGCGCACCGTGCTCACGTCGGATCAGCAAAGCACGTTTGACAAGAACCTGGCCGACATGCGCTCGCGCATGGGCGGCGGCGGTCGCCCTCAGTAGGGGATCTTCAACCAACCACGAGACAAGAGAGCGGGCGACTTGAGCAGGGATTCTGCCAGGTCGCTCGCTTTGTCGCGTTCGCCCACCTGCGTGTAGATCCGCCACAGGATCTGCTGATATGCGGGCCCGAGCCAGGTATTCTCGGGCGGTGGCGCGAGTCGCACGGCCTGCTCGCCTTCCTTGATCGCGTCCGCCTTCCGTCCCATGTACGCGTACGCCAACCCCAACTCCGCGTGTAGCGCGGGCGAGTCTCCCGCGCCTCGCACCGCGGGCTCGAGCACGGCGCGCGCGCTGTCGGCATACACGCGTGCGCCGCGCGTGTCCCCGAGCAGCGCGAGACTCTGTGCGAGCCCCATTCCCCATGTCGCGCGATTGCCGCCGAACGCATGCGGGGTCAGTGTCGAGACGAACCGCCAGGTCGTCGTGTCGAGCACGCGGAGTGTGCCGAACACGCCGGCCGCGTACGCGTAGAGCGCGGCCGAGTCGACGTCGTGGGAGCCGGCGATCATGACGGCGCGGGCTGCGTCGCGGTTGCCCGCGCAGATCTCGACGAGCGCGCGGTCGACGATCGCGTCGGCGCTGCCGGGTGCCAGGTGCACGGCCTGCTCGAGCTCCTCGCGCGCCTCGGCGTAGCGTCTGAGTCGCAGCAACGTCGTGCCCCGCGCGCGCGGCGCCGCGCTGCCGAACGGATCCACTTGCTCGGCCTGTGCGAGTCGCTCGAGCGCGGTGTTCCAGCGGCCGACGGCGCGATCCGTCATGGCCGCCGCGACCAGCAGGTCCGCGTCGTTCGGCGAGTACTGCAACGCCATTTCGTACTCGCGTAAGGCGGCCGCGTTATCGCGCGCGATGGTCGCGTCGTAGCGCGCCATGGCCCCGTGCGCGGCCCCCAAGGTCGGCTCGAGCGCGAGCGCGCGGGAGGCCGCGTCGTGCGCCGTCCGTGCGACGACCGAGTCGGGCCCCACGTGCTCCCACCGAAGCGTGAGCGCGTTGCTGAGCCGTGCCCACGCCAGCGCGAACGACGGATCGAGCGCGACCGCGCGTGAGTACTGTCCGCGCAGGAACGCGTCGTATGCCGTCAGGTTCGAGGTCGGCCGAGTGGCGCCGTCTTTGCCGCGGAGCCGCAGTGCGCCGGCGACGCGGCCGACGATCGAGGATTCGACTGAGAAGACGTCGTTGAGCGGGGCGCTGTAGGGCATGGCCCAGGTTTCGCCGGCGCTGGCGACGTCGAGCAGCTCCGGGTGGACGACGACGCGCCCGTTCGTGCGCGCGACGGTGCCGCGCAGCACGTAGCGCACGCGCAGGGTGCGTCCGATCTCCTCGGGTGTCTCGGTCGGGTGCCGGTACCGCGATGCGCTGCTTGCGGCGATGACCTCGATGCCCGGCACGGCGGCCAGGTCCGCGCGCAGCCCGTCGGTGACCCCGTCCGCGAAGTACGCCTCGTCCGAGTCGCCCGTGTTCTGGAACGGCAGCACCACGAGGCGTGCGGGCGGCGCCGGCCGACCGCGCGACGTCGCGGCCAGCCCGAATGCCGTGACGGCAACGAGGGCGGCGGCCGTCGCGATGGCGACCAGTGGCTGTCGGGTGCTCATGGGTCGGGTGAGTGTGTGGCCTCGGGCAGGGGTCGTCAAGTCACAGCACACGGAACAGATGACGGGGGCTAGTTTTTGAGCCGTGGCGAGTGTCTGGCGAGCGATAGGTCGGAGTGTGGCGGGCGCCTCGCATCATCGGGCGAAGCTGCCGAACCAGGATGCCCTTCGTCTCTGGAACCCGCATGGCGACGGCCAGTCCGTCATCGCCGCCGTCGCCGACGGCCACGGCAGCGCGACGCACTTTCGCAGCGAGACCGGTTCGCGGTTCGCGGTCGAAGTCGCCGAAGCGGTGCTGCGCGATTTGGACGCCGCGCTCCGCGATGGCGCGGTCCTCGACGCCGAGACGGAGCAATGGATCCGGGAGGAGATTGTTTCGCGTTGGCGGGCGAAGTGTATCGCGGACGCGGAGGCCAACCCCTTCTCGTCCGCTGAGGAGGTGCGGCTCATGGGCGCGGGTGCGCGCGATCAGATCTTCGATCGCGCGCTCGCGTATGGGTCCACGTTGCTCGCGGGGCTCGCGACGGAGGGGTTGCTGGTGTTGTTGCAGATTGGGGATGGCGACATTCTGGCGGTGGATTCGGCGGGGACGCAGTTTCGGCCATTCCCACGCGACGCGCGCCATGTCGCGAACCTCACGACATCGTTGTGTCTCCCGAACGCGGTCGATGATGTCCGTGTCACGTCATTGCAGCCAGGCGACATCGCGGGCGGCTCACGCGAGCCGGTATTGTTGATCTTCGCGACGGACGGCTACGCGAACTCCTTCGCGTCGAGCGCGGCGTTCGAGCGCGTGGTCGGGCCGCAGATCTTGTCGCAGGTACGCGAGCGCGGCCTCGCGTGGGTCGCGCAGGTGTTGCCGCGCTCTCTCAAGAAGGCGGCCGAGCGAGGGGCGGCGGACGATGTCACGATGGCCATTTTGACGTGCGAGGATGCACCGGCTGGTGCGATTGCGCCGGGGCAGGGCCGAGGGGATGCGCCGGTCACCCTCGGCGGGTTGCTCGTGTCGGTCGGGGTCGTGGTGCTCGTGGCCCTTGGCCTGTGGCTTTGGTACGCGCGCTATGGCTGATTCGCGCCAAGGCTATTCGCGCTAAGGCTGGCCTGCCGTGCTCGCAGTTTGGTCGCCCCAGATGTAATGGCTGAACCAGTCCAGGTTCTCCTGCATGACGGATCGCTGCTGCTTCGGCTTATCGATCGGATGCCCGAACCCCGGATACACCACCATACGCACCGGCACGCCCTTATCGCGTAGTGCCTGATACAGCTCGAACCCGTTCGGGATCGGCACGCGCTTATCGCTGCCGCCGTGCTGGATCAGGGTCGGAGTCTTGGCGGTCTTGATGTACGTGATAGGCGACGTCTTCTTGTAGATCTCGGGATCGTCCCAGGGCGTAGCGCGCAGGTATTGTCGCGTGAAGGGGTGGATGTCGGTGTTCACGTAGTACGTCATCCAGTCGGAGATGCCGGCGCCGACTGACACGGCCTTGAACCGATCGCTGAACGTCGTGATGAACGCCGAGATGTATCCGCCTTCACTCCACCCCATTGACCCCACGCGCGAGCGATCGATGAACCCGCGTCCGATGAGATAGTCCACGCCCGAGATCACGTCGGCGTAGTCGCCGGTGCCCAGGTCGCGCACGTTGAGTGCTCTGAACTTCTCCCCGTATCCGGCCGAGCCGCGATAGTTCGGCCGCAGGATGACGGCGCCTTTGGACGCGAAGAGCTCGATCGGGTAGTACCGATCGGCGCCGAGGCTCGTGCGGTCGACGCCGGTTGGTCCGCCGTGGATGACCACGAGCAACGGGTATTTCTTGGTCGAGTCGAACCCGGGCGGCGTGATCATGACGCCTTCGATCGTCCCGCCCCCATCCGAGGATTTCCACTGGACGAGCTGGCGGTGTGCCGTTTTGAACTTGGCCAGTTGCTCGCCCATGGTGGTCAGGGTCTTGGGCGCGAACGGTTTGATCTCTGAGACCGCGATCTCGGGATACTCGTTGTCGCCCGCGGTGACGAATGCGACCGTGCTGGCATGGCGCGCGATGGAGAAGCCACCGTCGATGTGCTTGGCGTTGGAGAGAGTTTCGACGGCGCCGGACGTTGGGTTGACCCGGTCGAGGGTTTGGTATGTACGCTGGAGCGGAGAGAAGTAGATCCCGTCGGCGGTCCAGGCGATTGGTGACGCGTTCTCGTCGAACGATGTCGTGATCGCCCGCGGTGCACCGCCGTTCGCGCTGACGATGGCGATGACGGAGTTCGTGTAGTAGAAGTACTGACTCCCGTTCGCGGTGTTGAACGCGATCTCGCTTCCGTCGGGTGACCAGACGGGGTTCGTGTTGGGGCCGGGAGTCTCGACGATTTTTTTGACGTTCTTGTCGGCGACGGTGACCGTATAGATGGTCGCCGTATTCGATGAGCCGAGGTCGGGGTCGCGCTGGGCGGAGAACGCGATCTTGGTCCCGTCCGGTGACCACGCGAACGACCCGACCGTAAAGTTGTCGCCCTCGGTCAGTCGGTGTGTCTCGCCGCTCGCGACGTCGATGACCCACAGGTGGCTCATCTGATAATCGGAGCCGATGATCTGGACGTCGCCGTAGGTGCTATCGCGATCCTTGCGCGCTTTTGGTTTTGCGTCGCGGCTCACGAACGCGATCGTGTGTCCGTCGGGTGACCACTCGAGGTCGGAGACGCCGGTCTCGATGCGTGTCAGCTCGCGGGCTTCGCCGCCCGAAGGCGCGATGAGGTAGATCTGCGTCGAGTCCTCGAGCTTCCCGCCGGGCAGCGTCACGGGCCGCGTCGACATGAACGCGATCCATTTCCCGTCGGGCGACCACTTCGCGTTGAAGCTCGACCCCTTGCCGCTGGTCAGCTGCACGCGTTGCGCACCGTCGGCGCTCGCCAACCACAGCTCACGCTCGAACGCGTTCGCGTCCCAGTTCGTGTGGGTGATTTCGTAGGCGACCCACTTGCCATCGGGCGAGATACGCGGGCCGCCCGCGCTCTTCATCTCGAGCGATTGATCGATGGTTGGAGCTTGCGCGGCGACGGGAAGCGCCACGGCCAGCCTGAGAAGCAGGGCGAATACTCGCATGTGCGTGAATGTAGTTGCTGTCTGGCGCACCGAACGACCTTGCAGGGAGCTCATTGCCGTCCCGCATCCTCGGGTAGCCTTCCGCTTGGCGTGCTGCCTAAAGGAGTCGTCGGAGTGAGCTCAGACAAGCTGAGCTCGAACCGCGAGTTTTCGCATGCTGAACAATGTAATCATAATTGGCACAACTCGTTGCTATGTGGGCAATTACAGTGGGAAACATGCGACGCCTGGCCGATACGTATCCGCCCACACAAATTGTTGCCGTGAACGGCTCGATCTCCGACATCAACCGGAGCGCTGACGCGCTCTGGACCGCGGTTATTCGACTCGTGGGCGCCGACTACGAGCTCGCGGGCGAACTTGGTGCGTCGATCGACGGCCGTCGGACCGCGTATGTCGCGACGTGTCGGACGCCGGGTCAGGAGCTCGTGCTGCTCGTGGTCGAGCGCGGGGCGGATCCGGATGCGTATGAGCTGTCGGTGCATGAGATGCTCGACGAGAACGTCCCGGCGCGCGATCTGTATTGCCGGCAGTGCGCGTTCCGGTTGGAGACCTGGTCGGCGGTCTGTAACGGTTGCGGACGCAGCACGGCGCTCACGACCGCGATTCCGCGCGGCCAGGCGTCGGATCTCAGCATCCGCTCCGCGATCATTTCCGCCTTGGGCGCCGACAGCACGCTACTCGGCCAACTCCCGACGGCGGCTGGCGGTGTGGCGGTGTTCGCGCGCTCGGGCCGCACGGGCGAGGTCGTCGTGTTGACGCTTGAACGCATTGGTGGCGCGACGGGTCCCACGCGTGCGGTGCCGATCGTTCGTCTGCAGCGGCATGACACGGTCGATGTCGCGGGAGCGCCGCCCGAACCGACGCTTCCTCCCACGCAAAAACGTCCCTCGTCTCCGCACAGTGGGGAGATCGGACCGTTGCCAGAGCGGGACCGGTCGCTGGTAGACCCGCCCCCGAGCGAGCCTCCTCGGGTTCTCGTGTTGGTTTGCCCCAGCTGTCGCTCGCGCTACGAAGCGGGAGAGCGGTTCTGTCCGGTGGATGGCTCCGAGTTGCTCCCGATGAGCGAGCAGGAAGACCTCGTCGGTCGGTTGCTCGGCGGGAAGTTTCGGGTGGAGAAGCTGTTGGGGCAGGGCGGGATGGGCCGAGTGTATCTCGCGGAGCATGTCCGGATCGGCCGGCGTTGTGCGCTCAAGGTGTTGGCGCCGAACTTGGTCGGCGATCCCAACTCGATTCGGCGGTTCGATGGCGAGGCGCGGAACGCCAGTCGGATCGTGCATCCGAGTGTCGCGGTTGTCTACGACTTCGAGGAGACGCCGGACGGCCTCGTCTACCTCGTCCTCGAGTACGTCGACGGCGAGACCTTGGGCACGATCTTAGGCCGCTCCGAGAACCAGCGCATCGATGTCGACCGCGCGATGCGCATCGCGCGCGACGTCGCCGACGCGCTGCAAGCCGCGCATGATCTCGGCATTGTGCACCGCGATCTCAAGCCCGACAACATCATGATCACGCGGATCGATCGTGTGAAAGTCGTGGACTTCGGGATCGCGAAGGCGGTCGAAGATGGCGGCGGCGCCGCGGCGCACGTGACGCGCACGGGTTTCGTTGTCGGCACGCCGCGCTACATGAGTCCCGAGCAGCTCGCCGGCGCCGACGTCGATGCCCGCACCGATATCTACGCGTTGGGCGGCGTCCTCTATGAGATGGTCACGGGTCGCGCCGCCTACGACGCCCCGGTCACGGCCGAGCGCACGCTGCGCCAGCCCAAGTTTCGCGAGGATGCGCCGCGCGCGCTGGATGCGATCATCATGACGGCGATGGCGCGCACGCCTGATGGCCGGTTCCAGACCGCGGCCGAGATGCGTGATGCGTTGGACGCGCTGCTCTCGCGCGGCCGTGCCGCGTCGCGTCGCGCGTTGTTCACGAAGATCGCGATCGGCGTTATCGCGCTCGCGGGCGTTGTCGCCGCGGCGTTCGCTATCGTGAACCGTTTGCGCGTGCCGGCGGCCGCGGTGTCGGCGCCGGCGGTCGCCTCGGTCACGCCGGCTCCCGTGGGTTCGGCGGCGGCGACGCCGATCCCGGTGCCCTCAGCGCCGACGACGCCAGCTACTGGTACGAAGCCGGTCGTCCCGGTCCCCATAAAATCGCCACCGGTCCAACCGTCCCTAAAGCCGTCCGCGCCGCAAGACACGATCTCGGAGTATCTCGGTCGCCCGGTCCAGTATCTCGTGCACATGCGCCGCGTGATCCACGGGGAGTGGGTGCAAGCGCTCGACGGCCACAATCCGGCGGGCCCGGAGCGCGCCGAGTATGCGATCGGGCTAGATCAGAAGGGCCGAGTCACGAAGGTCACGCCGGTCTTGCTCGCCGGTCAGGCCGCGTATGACACCCCGATTCAGACCGCGCTCCACCGCATCGTCACGTTCGGCGCGCCGCCCCCGCGGGTCGGCCACGAGGTCCATGTCGAGTTCCATGGGTTTGGGATGACGGTGAAAGCTGGAAGTCTAGAGACGCCGGCAGGCCCGGTCCGTCAGGCGAACCCGTGAGCTGATTCGTCAGTCCAGCCGGTAGGCCCGGTCGAAGATGCGCCTATAATTGGCGCATGGCCAAAGATGATGCGACGCTCTCGCTGACCGACGACCAACGCGCGAGGTTCGCGCGGGGATTCCTGGACCGGTACCTCACGCCGGCCTTCGGCTCACTCACCAAGTCCGAGCTCGATCTCCTCGTCTTCTCGCTCCTCCACGAGGTCGGCTACTTCCGCCCGTCGGACTCGCAGTATGACATCGCGCGTCGTCTACGCCTCACGCCCACGCGCGTGCGCTCGCTCACGATGCAGATGCAGCTGCGAGATACGTCGCAGACCGAGACATCACTGGTCGCGCGCCTCGTCGACTGCCTCTCGACGGCCCGCTTCGTCAAAGACGGCGCGATGATCTCGTTCGGCGTCGAGGACCCGTTGCTGTCGGCCGACATCGCCGCCCGTCTCAAGTCCCTCGGTGCGATCACGGATTCCTCGTTCAACCGCGAGATCGTGAAGATCCCGCGTGACGCATTTGCGGATCTCGTCGGCACGCTCCTGCCGCCCGATCGCCGGGAGATCGTCCGCAAGGCTCTCATCCAAGCCGGCGTCCCCGACGCCAGCTGGAAGGGCGTCCTGCGCGGCGCCTTGGCCAAGGCCGCCGCGAAGCTGGCCGGGGCGGCAGGTGAGGAGGCCGTCAAGGAAGTGCAGGACCTAGCGGGCCCGGCGATCAAGGACCTCTTTGCCGCCGTCGGGAAGCAGATCACCTCCCGCTGGAAGATCCTTGTGACCTAGCCGGCAATTCGCCCGGCTACTGATTGCAACCCAGTAACATCGCGGTCACGCTGCTGGCGAAGTTCGCCTAAAGGAGCACTAGCGGGCACACAGTGTGGCGCAGCGGTCGCACCCATGAATGGGCGCCTTGGGTAGAGTGCGTGATCCCTTTCACACCTCTCGAGGCACTCATGCGCCGGCTCGCCCCAATCGCAATACTCGCGCTGCTCGCTTTGTCCGCGTGCGTCAATCCTTCGGCCCCGCGTGATTGCGGTGGTGGCGGCACGGGCTCGAGCACCTGCCACTAGCTAACGGGACAGGACAGTCTCCCGAATGATCGCAATGGCCGGACGACATCGCGGCGGCAGAGGCAGTGGGCTCCGCGGTGTCGTCCGGTCCACGCGGTCTCCGTCGAGTGCCCGGCGGGCGCGGCGCTCGTAGTCCTCGATGCCATTGAGTTGCGCTGTGCCGAGGAGCGCGACGTATGTCGCGTGCGACTGCGCGTCGTACCCTCTGAGCGCGTAGCCCTCGGCCACGGTCTCGAGGAACTCGCAGGTCTGGCGGGGCGAGAGGTCCAAGATCTCGATCTCATGCCGCAGCCGATCGAATTCAGCCCATTGTGCGGTGTAGGCCGCGATGTCCAGCAGGTTGATCATCTGGACGCGTCGAGCGTCTGCCTCCAGGCTCTCTTCTCGCACACACGCGAACACGTCTCGCGCCATATCCAGAAACCCGAGCTGACGGAGTGTGACGCCCACGTCAGCCAGGACGCGGAGTTGGTCGGCACGGTTTTTCTGGACTTGCAACGACTCCGCGAGATCGATCAGCGCGTTCTCGAGATCCCCTTCGAAGTTGCCGAGCATGCCGCGGTCGTGCAGGGCCAAGGCGAGTGGATGTCGCAGGTCGCGCTTTCTGGCGGCGACGATCACGCGGTCCAGCTGTGTGCGTGCGATACTGTAGTGGCCTTCTTCGATCGCGACCTTCGCGCGTCCGACCTTCGACAGCAGCTCGGCCACGTGATCGCCGATTTCCTGCGCGACGGCGGCCGCGGCCCGATATGATTTTTCCGCCTCGCGATATCGGCCGATATTTCTGAGACAAAAGCCGACGCGCACGAGCGCGGCCGGCGCCAGTTTGAGCCCGTGTTCGCGCCGCCCAAGTTCGGCCGCGAGCTGATACACGTCGGCGGCCAACTCGTATGCCGCGTCGTTCTCCAGCGTCTTCCCGTATTCCATGAGCGCCGGCCCGGCGGGCGCTTGCGGCTCGGCGTCGATGACGAGCAACAGCCCTTCGAGCGCATGCGAAGTGGCCCCTTCGGGTAGGGTATCTACCACCACGCGAGCCATATCTATATCAGAGAAATCGGCGGTCACCCGCGGATCCACGCGCTGCGCGATGGCCTGCAGGATGGCCAAGCCGGCGGTCCGCGGCACCCGCTCTTTCTCCGCCCATTCCGACGATCGAAGCTGCTCGCGAAACCGACTCAGGAGCATCGCTGGGTGCAGTATAGTCCGAGGTTGACCACGCGCGCTGAACCGGAAACGCGTCAGAAAAATATCTGATTACGCGGGCGGGGACAGATGATATCGAGACGGTTCTGACCGATCCATGGCAACTTTTGCACACCCATTGTGCATGAATCTGTTTACTCCCGCCGTGCTGCATTTACGCCGGGTGTAAGTACGCATCATCACAGTGGTTAGATGTAGGGGATCCCCGGACGCGGGTGTCCTAAGCCTGTCCGTAAACGTTTCAACACCGCCGTCTCGATCCTGTGCCGGCTGCTCCATCGCTGACCAGGTGCCCATGCTCTGGTGTTGGCAACCGCAGCTCCTTTCCACACTTTGATATTGATGATCCGCGACGAGAACGACGTCTCAGGCCTCCTCCAACTTTCGCGCGCACTCGCGAAGGGCGATGCCATCGTAGTCGTCGGTCCGGAGCTCTCCAGACTCGCCGGCGCTCCCGCACCTATCGACCTTGCAAGCACCTTGCGCCGGGACCTCAATCCCTCGACGCCGGCGACCCCACTCGCCGCCGTCGCGCAAGCGTTCCGCGACCAGTTCGGCGACTACGCCCTCTACGCCCGCCTGCGCGCCGCTCTCGAAGCCAGCGCCCAGGCCCCAACGCCCGCCCACCGTCTCCTCGCCGAGCTCCCGTTCCTCGTGCATGTCACGACGAATCCGGATGCCCTCGTCGAGGACACGCTGCGCAAACTGCAATACCCAATCCAAGTCGTCGCCGACGCCGCCTCTCTCAGCGGCTGGAACGAGACGCGCTACGTCCAAGTCGTCAAACTCCACGGCGACCTCGCGCGCCCCGACACGATCGCCCTCGCCGAACGCGACGTCGCCCACGTCCTACGCCGCGGCTCCCCGGTCCGCACCCAACTCGCGGACCTCGTGCGTTATCGCACGGTTCTGTATGTCGGCTATGGCATCAACGACCCAGAACTGCAGTTGCTCCTCAAGATGCGGGACGAGGACGACCCCAAGCCCTCTCGTCCGGCATTCGCGCTCACGTTCGACACTCATCACGACCAACTGGCGGAATGGCGCCGGCGCATCGTGCGTCCGATCGCGATCGATGCGCCGCCGGAGAGGCGTGAAGACGCGCTCTGCAAGACCCTCGAGCACCTGACCACCCTCGTGCAGTCGCGTCCGACCGGCTGTGACATCCTGATCGTCGACGACGAGCCGACGCTCCGCACGGCGTTCCGGATGATGCTCGAGCGCGGCATGCCTGGCGTCACCGTCGATGCCGCCGAGAACGGCGTGGCGGCGATGATGAGGATGGCGGCGCTTCGGCCGAAGCTCATGCTGGTCGATCTGATTATGCCGGAGATGGACGGGTGGCGGCTGATCGACGCGGTGCGGAAGGAGCCGAATTATGCGGGCGTGAGGTTCATCGTGCTCACGGGGATGGAGAATCTCGAGTGGATGCAGCGGGCTGAGAAGCTTGGGATTCCGTATGTCATGAAGCCGTTTGAGCGGGACGACTTCTTGAATATCGTGCGGTTGCAGTTGATGCGGGTGGGGGTACGGTAAGCGTCGGGTCGCCCAGGCGACCTATCAGTGTTGAGTGTTTGACAACAGCTTAGCATAACCGTACGATTTAGCGCGGATTGAAATACACCTGCTGAAAGAGGTGTTGGCCGTGCTAGTCGTGCGATGGAGCTAGCTCCACCGGTACAGGTGGTGGCTGCAGTGATTGAGCGCCGCGGATGCTTCCTCGTCGCTCAACGACCCTGCCACAAGCGACATGGCGGCCTTTGGGAATTCCCCGGCGGCAAACTTCAACCGGGCGAAGATTTTCTTGCCGCAGTGCGGCGCGAGTTGGCTGAGGAACTAGGGGTTGAAGTGCGGTCAGTCGGTCCCGTCGAGTCGTCAATCGCGGACCCCGCCTCAGTCTTTGTTATCAATTTCGCGCGTACCGAGATCATCGGTGAGCCTGTAGCTCGCGAGCACGACGCACTGGCGTGGGTCGCCCCGGCCGACCTGTTGGGGTATCAGCTTGCGCCAAGCGATCGACAATACGTGCTGGCGGCGTTTGCGGATCCGGTAGGCGCGGCGTGAATCCCTTCGTAGTCGGACAGGAGTATATCCGTCGCGAGATTCATGATCAGTATGGAGGTGGGCGCCAAGGTGGTATTAGCCCATCTCGTCGATATCCCCTGGTCCTTCTATTCACCGGCAAGACCGGCGAGCAGTACGGGTACAACGACGGTTGGGACGCCGACGGCGTATTCTGGTATACAGGCGAAGGGCGCATCGGCGACATGACGCTGACTCGTGGAAATCTGGCGATCGCCAAAGCCCATGCGGAGAACCGCCGACTCCTCCTGTTCGAACAGCGACGACGCGGGCGGGTGACGTTTCTTGGCGAGTTCCGTTGTATTGCGCAACGCGAAGTCCAGAATCTTGATCAGCTACAACAAGCGCGGCGCGCTATCCAGTTCGGGCTGCTGGAGACGGCGGAGGCGGCCGCCACTGCAGGGACAAACTACTGGCTAGAGATCACCGATCGTGACGATCTCGGTGTGAATCTCAAGGCGCCGCAGGCCAGTGAGGACGGGAAGCCGTACTGGAGTTACTCCGTGATCAAGGAGATTCAGCCGGGCGACATCGTCTTCCACTACCACAAGCACGCCGCCGGGATCGTCGCATGCTCGCGCGCCGTCGGGGAGGTGTGGGAAGAGGCAATTACCTGGGCGGCTAAGGGTACGTCGGCACGTAAAGAAAAGACTGAGCCGCATCGCCGTCCGGGCTGGTGCCTGGGTTTGGAGGCATTCACTCCGCTCGAGGACTCGCTCCGGCTTGATGCGATCCGGGAGCGTGAAACTGAGATTCGGGCGATTCCTGCATCGCAGTATTCGCCCTTCTCGCTCTCACCAAACCGGCCACTGCGGCCGCAGCAGGCTTATCTCACGCGATTTCCGCGGGAGTTTCTGGCGTTATTCCCGACCTTGCAGCTGGCTGCATCGCGGATGACGGCTTCGACTGCGCGCCCCACTAAAATCGGCAGGGATTACGTATGGGCCAACGAGGAGGTGGCAACGTCCGAACGAGATCCTTTCGCCGTTGATCCAGCGATAGTTGAACGGGGCAATCGAGCGCATCGCAAGACGCAGAATCTGCTCGCCGATTACGTGAAATCCCTTGGCGGAGACCCGCGTCTGCCGCTGCCCGAGGAGCCGAGCTTTGATGTGGCGTGGGAGGGTACTGAGACGATTTATGTGGCCGAGGTCAAAAGCGTCACCAAGCGCAACGAGGAACGCCAGCTGCGACTGGGTCTCGGACAAGTGCTGCGATATCAGCATGTCCTCGCGGCGTCGGGAAAATCGGTACGCGCCGTGTTGGCCATTGAACGAGCGCCAAGTGATCCATCGTGGAGCGCGCTATGTCGTGAACTAGGTGTTGCTCTCGTCTGGGTTGGGAATTTTGATGTACTCAGTGTCTAAGTATCCTGCTCGTCCTGTTTGTCCACTTCAGCGGGGAGCCATGTCGCAAGGGCGCTTCCAGTATAGCCTCGTTGCCGCCGACGTGTGCGTGAGCAACATTGAGGTGAAGTGCTAAGGAAATTCTGAGATATCCCCTGATGACGGGCTAGATGGCTAAGATCAAGACCAAGACCAAGACCAAGAATGACGATAGTGCCGCCACCTTGGGTTTCGAAGCCAAGCTGTGGGCCGCCGCGGACGCCCTACGCAACAACATGGATGCGGCCGAGTATAAGCACGTCGTTCTCGGCCTCATCTTCCTCAAATATATTTCCGACGCCTTCGAGGCGAAGCACGCGGAGTTGGACGCGGAACGCGCTCAGGGCGCCGATCCCGAGGACCCCGACGAGTACCGCGCCGCCACGATTTTCTGGGTTCCGAAGGAAGCCCGCTGGCAGCATTTGAAGGCTGCTGCTCCGCAGCCCTCTATCGGCACGTTGGTGGACGACGCAATGATGGCTGTCGAGCGCGACAACCCTTCGCTGAAGGGCGTGCTCCCGAAGGATTACGGGCGACCTGGCCTCGACAAACAGCGCCTCGGTCAGATCATCAATCTCGTGAGTGATATCGCGCTAGGCAGTGCTGCTGACCGCACCAAGGACACCCTTGGCCGCGTGTATGAGTATTTCCTGAATCGCTTCGCCAGCGCCGAGGGCAAGAGTGGCGGCCAGTTCTACACGCCGTCGCACGTGGTGCGCGTGCTGGTCGAAATGCTCTCCCCCTATCGAGGCCGCGTGTATGACCCCTGCTGCGGCTCAGGCGGCATGTTCGTCCAAAGCGAGAAGTTCATCGAAGCCCATGCGGGCAAGCTCGGGGACATCTCGATCTATGGTCAGGAATCGAACTACACCACGTGGCGCTTGGCGAAAATGAATCTTGCGATCCGTGGCATCGACGGCCAGATCGCGCACGGTGACACGTTCCACGCCGATCGCCATCCCGACCTCAAGGCTGACTACGTACTGGCCAATCCACCCTTCAATGACAGCGATTGGCGCGGCGACCTGCTGAAGGACGACAAGCGCTGGGTGTTCGGCCTTCCTCCTGCCGGGAACGCCAACTACGCCTGGGTCCAACACTTCATCCACCATCTCGCGCCGACCGGTCTGGCCGGCTTCGTGCTCGCCAACGGCTCAATGTCATCCAATCAGTCGGGAGAGGGCGAGATCCGGAAAGGCATCGTCGAGGCGGATCTCGTGGACTGCATGGTGGCACTCCCGGGCCAGTTGTTTTACTCGACGCAGATCCCGGTTTGTCTGTGGTTCCTCGCCCGGAACAAGAAGAATGGCCGATTCCGCGATCGGCGTGGTGAGACGCTCTTCATCGATGCACGCAAGCTCGGCACGATGGTAGACCGCGTGCACCGCGAGCTGACCAACGCTGACGTCACAAGGATCGTCGGCACGTACCACGCGTGGCGCGGCGATCGCGGTGCGGATGCGTACGCCGATGTGGGTGGTTTTTGTAAGAGAGTGATGATTGATGAAATCCGCAAGCACGATCATGTGCTGACGCCGAGCCGATACGTCGGTGCGGCGGTGGTCGAGGACGACGGCGAACCATTCGAGGAGAAGATCAGACGGCTCACGACCACGCTCCGTGACCAGCAAGCCGAAGGCGCAAAGCTCGATGCCGTCATCGAGGCGCACCTGAAGGAGCTCGGCTATGGCGGGTGACTGGCGCCTGTCGACCTGGGGCGATGAGATCTCGCTGGAGTACGGCAAGGCATTGCGTGGATACGATGAGACATCGGGCAAATACCGTGTATTCGGCTCCAATGGACCAATCGGTTGGACCGCCGAAGAACCTCTCGCACCCGGGCCGGGTGTCATTCTCGGCCGAAAAGGAGCCTATCGAGGAGTCCACTACTCGCGTGACCCCTTCTTCGTCATTGACACCGCCTATTTCGTCGTGCCAAAGCGTGAGCTCGATATGCGGTGGCTCTACTATGCGATGAAACACTACAAACTTGGTGATGTCGACGACGGATCACCGATCCCGTCGACGACTCGTGCCGCGGTGTATGTGCTCGAGTTGGATGTTCCCCCTCTTCACGACCAACGTACGATCGCGGAGGTTCTCGGCACGCTGGATGACAAGATCGAACTGAATCAGCAGCGGAACGAAATGCTTGAGGCCATGGCGCGCGCCCTGTTCAAGTCCTGGTTCGTTGATTTCACCCCTGTCCGTGCCAAAGCTGAAGGCGAGAATCCCGGTTTGCCGAAGCCTATCGCCGATCTTTTTCCTGACTCCTTGCAGGACTCACCGCTCGGCGACATACCGATGGGTTGGCGGGTTGAGTCCATCGGCGACTTGGCAGAAGTAGTGGGGGGCAGCACACCGAGCACGACGAACCCCAGCTATTGGGAGGGCGGACCGCATTCGTGGGTGACGCCAAGGGATCTTTCACGCCTCTCGATACCGGTGCTGCTCGATACGGAGCGACGCATTACGGACGCCGGTCTCTCGCAAATCGGGTCGGGTCTTCTCCCTCCGGGAGTTGTTCTGCTCTCTTCCAGAGCGCCGATCGGGTACGTGGCCATCACGGAGATCCCCGTTGCGATCAATCAAGGGTTCATCGCGATGCAGCCAAAGGTGGGTGTGTCGAATCTCTTCCTGTTGTTCTGGTCCGGCGCCGCACACGACGCCATTGTTAGCCGCGCCAATGGTTCAACGTTCCTGGAGATCAGCAAGGCGAACTTCCGCCCGATTCCGGTGGTCATCCCACCGGCGTCCATCATGCGCGCGTTCGACGATCGGGTGCGATTGTTGTTTGACCGCATCGTCCTCGCGGCTCGCGAATCGCTGACGCTCGCCGCCCTCCGTGACGCGTTGCTGCCGAAACTCATCACCGGCGACGTCCTAGTAGGTCGCAACTGATCATGCAGGAAGCCCTCAAGGCACTCTTTGAGGAGCAGGTCGAGTTTCGACTGGAAGACGGGACGTCAGCTGAAAACGTATTCATCGGCGAAACCGAATTCCTCCCCGTTGAAGTCCTGCGCGCGGATGAGAGTGCCTATCGCTACGAGTTCAACCGATGGCTCTTCGAAGATTGGCTGCCAGAAATGAGTGAGCGGCGCGATCAGATCCTCGCGCTCCATGGGAACGGCAGGCGGTTCGCCGATCTGTGTGCGGCGACGACCCGACAGCAGGTCATCCCCTTGATCGGGTCGGGGATGTCCGTACCCAGTGGCCTCCCGACGTGGTCTGATCTGCTGCGTAACATCCGACACTCGACCAAAGTCGCGGAAACGACGCTCGAAGGGTTGCTCCGGGCGGCCGCGTTCGAGGAGGCGGCGGATCTGCTTGCAGCCGCAACCAACAAAAATCGTCTGAATGAGTTGGTGGACCACGGGCTACGCATTGACGATGCGGCGCTGATCTACGGGCCAATCCGGCTGTTGCCGGCGATCTTCCCGAACCTCGTGCTGACGACGAATCTGGACAACGTACTCGAACAGTACTATCGGCGATGCGGGACTGGGTTCGACTATGTGCTGGCTGGACAGGAGCTCGCACGATACCGGCAGTTGAAAACACCCACCGCGCGGTTTCTGCTAAAGCTCCACGGTGACCGCGGTCAAGCTGTTGGGCGCGTGCTCCACACGAAGGAGTATGATGCGGCCTACGCTGCCGGGAGTACGACGCGTGAAGAGCTGACCCTGCTCTACCGCAATAACAATATTCTGTTCGTGGGCAGTAGCTTGGGCCCGGACCGTACCGTACGGTTGATCGCCGAGGTCGCGCGGAATGACGAGTCCATGCCCAAACACTACGCATTCCTTCCGTTGCCGGACTCCAACGAGAGCTGCATCGAGCGAGAGAACTTCCTGACCGAACGGGGCATCTACGCTATCTGGTACGACGGCTCACACGACGAAGCAATTGCGGCGTTATTCGCCGGATTACTCGACGTGACCAAAGCTGGTCGCGGCGCGACGCAAACATGACCGAGCTCTTCGAGTCCGAAGTTGAAGAGGCGTGCATCAGCTGGCTCAGTGAGCTGGGATATACCGCGCTGTACGGTCCCACGATCGCGTTCGGTGAACCTGGCGGGGAGCGCAGCGATCCGGGCTATCGCGATGTGGTGCTCGAGGCGCGGTTACGCGCTGCGCTGGCTCGTCTAAACCCAGATTTGCCACACCACACCTTGGACGATGCGTTCCGACGACTGGTGCACGCCGATGCGCCTTCGCTCATGGAGCGCAACCGAGCAGTGCATCGGATGCTCGTCGATGGGGTGACGGTGGAGTATCGGCACGCCAACGGCTCGCTCGTCGGGACGCAGGTCCGTGTCATCGACTTCGACACACCGCTAAACAACGACTGGCTGGCGGTCAGTCAGTTCACCGTATCTGAAGGTCAACACACGCGCCGCCCGGACGTTGTGTTGTTTGTCAACGGGTTGCCGCTGGCTGTGATTGAGTTAAAAAATGCCGCCGATGAGAACGCGACGGTTTGGACCGCCTTCCAACAGCTTCAGACGTATCAAACGCAGGTTCCGGTACTCTTCTCCGCTAACGCAGTGCTGATCGTTTCCGACGGCGTGCAAGCGCGCGTAGGTTCGCTAGGTGCGGGCAAGGAGCGGTTCAAGCCTTGGCGGACGATCACCGGGCGAGACGATGCCGCAGCGGGACAATCGGAGCTTCGCGTCGTATTGGAAGGTGTGTGCGAGCAGCACCGATTCCTGAATTTGTTGCGATATTTTATCGTGTTCGAGGACTCATCGATTGATGCCAGTGGCGGCAGCGTTCAAAAGAAGCTGGCCGGTTACTACCAATTTCATGCTGTGAACGCCGCGTTGGACGAAACGCTGCGCGCGGCCGAGACGGTCGCGCGACAGCAGGTGGCCGAGCGGCCGGCGGGACGCTATCGAGCGGGACACCCACCGGGTGGCGATCCAGGCGACCGCCGCATCGGTATCGTCTGGCACACGCAAGGCTCAGGCAAGAGCCTGACAATGGCATTCTACGCGGGTCGTGTGATCCTGCACCCAGGAATGGAGAATCCCACGATCGTCGTTCTCACCGACCGCAACGACCTGGACGACCAACTCTTCGGGACCTTCGCGCGGTGCCAAGACCTGCTACGGCAACCGCCCACCCAAGCCGCCGATCGAGCTGATCTTCGCCGGAAGCTGGCAGTTGCCTCGGGGGGAGTGGTCTTCACGACCGTACAAAAGTTCTTCCCCGAAGAGCGAGGTGACAGGTACCCGGTGCTATCGGATCGACGCAACATCGTCGTCATTGCTGACGAGGCGCATCGGAGCCAATACGATTTCGTCGACGGCTTCGCGCGGCATATGCGCGACGCCCTTCCTCACGCCTCGTTCGTGGGTTTCACCGGTACGCCGATCGAGAAGGCTGACGCCAACACCCGCGCGGTGTTCGGCGACTACATCAGTGTTTACGACATCCAGCGCGCCGTCTTTGATGGGGCCACTGTGCCCATTTATTACGAGAGCCGACTCGCGAAACTGGAGATGAGGGCATACGAACGGTCCAGAATCGATACGGATTTCGACGAAGTGACCGAAGGAGAGGAAGTCGAGCACAAAGAGCGGCTCAAGGGCCGGTGGGCCCAGCTCGAGGTCTTGGTCGGTTCCGAGAATCGTATGAAGCTCATTGCACGAGATCTCGTCGAGCACTTCGAGAACCGACTCTCGACGTTGGATGGCAAGGCGATGGTCGTGACGATGAGCCGTCGCATCGCCGTCGAACTGTATAGCGAGCTCGTCGCTCTGCGTCCGCAGTGGCATGGTGAGGATGACGACCACGGAACCTTAAAGGTTGTGATGACGGGCTCCGCATCGGATCCACTCGCGTGGCAGCCCCACGTTCGCAACAAGAAGCGCCGCGAAGTCCTGGCCTCACGCTTTCGAGATCCGAGCGATCCATTTGCCATTGTGATCGTGCGCGACATGTGGCTTACCGGTTTTGATGCGCCGAGTCTCCACACGATGTATGTCGACAAGCCGATGCGGGGACATGGGCTGATGCAGGCGATCGCCCGAGTAAACCGCGTGTTCAAGGACAAGCCTGGTGGACTGATCGTGGATTACCTAGGCCTGGCCGATGAACTGAGGCAAGCGCTGGCGATTTATACGGAATCGGGTGGCACCGGGAAGGCCGCGTTCGATCAGGCCGATGCTGTAGCGCTGATGCTCGAGCACTACGAAATCTGCCGAGGGTTATTCCATGGTCTCGATTGGCGTCAGTGGAAGACGGGTCGGCCGCAGGATCGACTCTCGATGTTGCCCGCGGCGCAGGAGTTTATTCTCGCCCAAGTAGATGGAAAGGCCCGATTGCTCCGGGCCGTGTCAGCGCTCTCACGAGCCTTTGCGCTTGCGGTGCCGCACCCGGAGGCCCTTCGCATAAGAGATGACGTGGGCTTCTTTCAGGTGGTGCGTTCGATCCTCGCGAAAAACAGGCCTGGTGAGGCCAAGTCTGATGAAGAGATGGAGCATGCGATTCGGCAGATCATCTCGCGAGCGGTTGTATCTGGCGAGGTGGTGGACATCTTCGCCGCCGCGGGACTCAAGAAGCCGGACATATCCATCTTGTCGGATGAATTTCTCGCCGAAGTGCGCGGCATGCCGCAGCGGCATCTGGCGGTTGATGTACTGCAGAAGTTGCTGAACGGTGAAATCAAGGCGAGGGCGAAGAGCAACGTCGTCCAATCGCGCTCATTCGCTGCACTGCTCGAGCGCTCAGTACGCCAGTATCAGAACCGCGCCCTCGAGTCGACACAGGTCATCGAGGAGCTCCTGCAGCTTGCCAGGGACATGCGCGCCGCCGATGCGCGAGGAGATGAGTTCGGTCTTACTGGTGACGAGCTGGCGTTCTATGATGCCCTCGAGACCAACGACAGTGCGGTGCAGGTACTCGGCGATGATACGCTCAAGGCCATCGCGAGGGAGCTCGTGGCGACGGTGCGCAAGAACGTCACGATTGACTGGATGATGCGCGACAATGTTCGTTCGCAGCTGCGGGTGTTGGTGAAGCGCATTTTACGGAGGCACGGCTACCCGCCGGACAAGCAGGAAAAGGCGACGCGGACGGTGCTCGAGCAAGCGGAAGTGCTGTCGGAGACGTGGGCGGTAATGTGACGGTGCGCGTTATGCGCACCGTGACCGGCCACCCGCGGGTGTGAGTAAATGGACTTCGATGACGACCGCGTCGGGCGCTTGCTGCGTCGTGGCGGAGGTCAGCGTGAGATGCGAAGGGTCGACGCACACCAGCCCCGGAAGTCGCGGCGGCGGTAGGTTCGGGTCCCCTGTTGCCGCGGCGAGATGCTGCACTAAGTCGATCTTCACCTTTTGATTGACATACTGCGCGATCTGATCGTGCGTCACTGCCAGAAACCCGTTGAATATCGCATCGCCACCGCCGGACGCCACCTCGGTCTGGGTCATCCGAATCGCGTTCTCTTGAACCGAGGGGATAGCCGACAAATCCAGCGTCCCTTGCACGCTCGGCGCAAAGAACTGACTCATCGGGTACGTCCCGTGGATGTGCACCGACATCATGAGCCGTGATCCGTCGGTCTTGATTGTTGGCTGACTGAGCGCGATGTCATGTCCCCAACTGTCACACTTGGACGCTGGTATCCGACAGGGAAAGAATGTGCCGCCGGTGTCAGTGAAAACCACTTGATTGAGCATGGCCATCATTTCGTCCGCACGAACCAAGACGGTGTACGTCGTATCTCGCGCGAAATCAGCAGTAGGCCGCCGCGTCACCTGGCCGCGCCCTAAAAAGGCGCCCACGGCAAGCAATGCGGGGGCGGTCCGGATCAGTTTGGTTGGAATCTCAAGCATGCCGAATACTACACAGCTTGAGCCTCTAAGCTCCCCCTCCTCGCTGGCTTAGCTCAAGTGAACTGGTCGAACGACCCAGGCCACGGCAATTCGCCGATCCCCGCGAGCGTGGGGTCATCAGCATTCGGGATCGCCAGCATGTACCCCATGCTCGGCACCGTATGCAGGATGATCGGTTCCCCCGGCCCGTGAAGCTTCTGCCGCAACCGCGAGATCCTCGGCAGCAATGCATGCTCGCTCGAGGACTGCCGATCCTCCCCCCAGACCTCCTCGCGCAGCCGCTCCGATGACAGCGGCACTTCCGGCCGCTCGATGAAGTACAGGAGCAACTCCGTCTCGGACGGCGTCAACTGCATCGGCCGCGTGCCGCGGATGCAATGCCGAGTCGCGAGGTCGAGCGACAGGTCGGCGTAGCGGAACACGGATTTCTTGACGGCCGCCCGCCTGAGCGCCGCGATCGTTCGCACCTGGAGCGACTGGTCCGAGAACGGCTTCCCCATGATGTCGATCACCGCATTGTTGATCGAAAGCAAATGCGCGTCATCGTCCTCAGGATGGCTTGTGGTCAGAATGATGCGCACCCAGTTCCCTCGCGTGCGCAGCCGCTGAATGACCTCAGTACTAGCCATGTTCGCCAGCGCGAACTCCATAATGATGAGCTCCGGCCGCGGCAGCGACAGCGCCGCCCGCAAGCCTTCGACGCCGTCCTCGGCGAGCCGCACGGACAGCCCAAGTGCGCTCAGCTTCTCGCTGACGAACTTCCGCGTCTTCGGATCCGGATCGATGCAAAGGATTCTTGAGCCGGCGAGATCAGAGATACCGGTGATCATAGCGGTACCATATAAATGGACGATGTGATCGCGCTCATCGCGCGTGTCTTTTCTCGGATTCCATAAAGACGTGGCACCCGCGCCATCGGGTGAACGCCGTGACACAACGAGCGGCGCCTGCACCCCATAGGAGCACGGCCCAATCGGCACTTGCGGTCTGAAACACATCTGTGCATTTTCATGGTTCTTCGCGAGCCGTTTGTATTTCGTGACGGTCACGGGTGCACTGAATACGCGTCACAATGGGTTTCGGACTGTCGCGTCCTTCACCAGCGAGTCTCTCCGCTGGTTGTGCCATAGAAATTTTGACCTCCCGATAACGGGGCGGTTCCCGTGAGATCGGATTCGATGCGCTTATTCCCGCGTAGTTTGCGGCGTCCGCCGGCGCCGCCGCCGATGGATGTCGAGGACCTCGGCGGTGTGCTTCGGCGCAGCGATGGGATTGGGTTCAAGGCGATCTTCGACGCCTACTATGTCCCGCTTGTCCATTACGCCGCTGTCGTTGTCGATTCGCGCGAGGACGCCGAGGACGTAGTTCAGGGCGTGTTCACTACACTGTGGTGTCATCGCCGTACCCTCGACGTCACTTCCGCTTCCTCGCTTTACCTGTACTCCGCGGTCCGGCGCCGGGCGTACGACTGTCTCCGTCAGCGGGCGACTCGAGCGCGGGCGCTTACGACGGCCGAGCAGGTTGGGGTCCCGGCGGCGAATCCCGAGGTCAAGCCAGATCCGATAGCGGGAGCGTCGGAACGCGAGACGGAGTTGCTCGCAACGGTCGAGTTCGCCATCGCCGCCCTCCCCGAACGGCGTCGACGGGCGCTGATACTCCGTTACAAATGCGAGCTCCCGGAGCGCGCGATCGCTGAATTGTTGGAAGTGGAAGTCGGGACGGTCCACACGCATCTCCGGTTGGCGCTCAAATCATTGCGCGAGGAACTGGGCGAGCTGCGTCGCGACGGCTGACGCGCGGTCGTTCCTCGCTAATTCTGCTTCGGGTCGATCGGGCGACGTTTCACGAGGTGGGAGCGCCGGGCGACGACCTCGATAATCGGGGTCAGCTTCGGAACGGCAGGCGGAATAACTGCCGGCTCAATTTCCACCTGCTCCACGTCCTCTGGCTGCGCCGCATCCGGTTTCTTGCCAATGTGTTGCGCGATTTCCCGGTGCAATTCTCTGATGAGCGCAGGGAGTGTTTCTTTGTCCTTGAGCGACAGTTTGCCCGTTAGGTAGCGCTCCCAGATCGAGTCTGGTGGTCTGCGCCGCTGGGGAGCCAGTCCATCCGGTCCGTCTTTCATCCCGCACCTCCGACGGTGCTGCAAGTGAGACCGCCACGGCAGGTACTAATGGATGTCAATCCAGCCGTTTATTCCCTACGTGCGTTTTCGTTCACGTTGCGAAAAGGGTCTGATTTCGCAGCGTACTATAAAGTCGCACGAAGCGGCCGACCTACGTATTAGGCGGAATAAGCGCTACAGAACTCCCGGTGTCGGCCAGCTGAGCTGTCGCTGGAGCCGAGGCGCAAAGTCGCCAACATGATTCCGCAGGATCTCGAGATCATCGGCCCAGGAGTGCTTGCGAAGTCGAGAGTACTATCAAGGGTAACAGTATTGCGCGGGCGGCCTCTGATCGGCGGTCTACGGGCCCGCCTCGACAACGGCATACGCAGACGATCGACGCACTTCGACTGGGTGTGCGGCACCACACACTCTTCACTCAGTCGGAGGACGTATGCTATCCAGGACGAAGACGCTGCTCGCCCTTGTCGTGACCGCGGTCCTACTTGCGGCCTGCACCAGCGCGACCGCACCCACGCACAATGATTGCGGCGGTGGCGTACAGACTGGGACCGGCACCTGCCACTGATCCACCACAACTGACCGGCAGTGGGACAGCGCGAATCGTGCCACTGCCGGTCCGCCTCACCCTAAATACTGGATACTAACTCGCCCCCTCCGCGAAAGGCGTTGCGCCGAGCACCTTATATGGCGACTGTATACACGTCCGCCGCACGCCGGCCTGATCGACACTCATGTCGTACCTACCGTATGCCCCAGCGCTCTCTCAAGCGTCGAACCTTTCGTGCGCCGGATCCCGCGCGCCGCGATGGCCACGCGCCATTTCTCGAGGTCCTTGGCCGTGTACGGGCGCGCACGCCGAGGTGGTATCGCTGCCGTGCGGGGCTCATGGTGTTGGAGCTCCTCGACCGAGTTTGGTCGACGCGACGCCGGAGTACCACCATCGGTCTCCATCGTCGCCTGGCGATTCGCCGTGCCGTTGCGAAGGTGCGTCCAAAGGCGACGCGAGTGGTGCTCGACCAAGTGCTGCATCTGGTGGCGCCCGGCACGGGTCCACATGCTGAGGCGTTGGCAGCGCTTATGGAGTACGGGAAGCGCCTGCAATACGAGAGCGAGTTTCGGTTGGCGAGCCACGTGTACATGATGGTCATCGACTACGCTGCTCAGATCGGGCACACCTCTGTGCTTCCCGACGCGTACGAGCGCCACGGCAGGTGCATGAGCGAGCGTGGTAGCGCGCGTGCGGCGATGGCGAGCTATGCTACCGGGCTGGCGCTCGCTGCTCGACATCGGAATGTGCCGGCACGCCTTCAGATTGCTGTCGCGAAAGCGGAGCTCTACTGTTCGCTCAAGGATTCGAGTTCTGCGTGCAGGCTCTTAGATCCGCTGCTGCCTCGAGCGCGGAAGCTGGGCAACCCTAAGCTGTTGATGGAAGTGTTGCACGTGCGGGCGAATGTTGCCCATAACTTGGGGGACGACCTGCAGGCGCTGGTGTTCTTCGCTGGGGCATTCGAAAACTGCCAGGATCTCAAGCACGGTGGTCGGCTGTTGAACGACATGGCGCTGACGCTCCTCACGTTGGGATTCATTAGCGAGGCGCGAAAAGCGTTTCTCGTCTCGTCGTCGTCCACGCGGGGCGACAGTTTCGCGAAATGGGCGGCGATGATCAACCTGATGATGCTCGCGCATCGCCGCCGGGATGAAGCGGGATTCGATCAATATCGTCGCATGCTGGAGCCGGCGCCGATGTCTGCGCGGCTTTTGGTGGCGTACTGGCGAGAGGTTGCTGACGGGTCGAGCGTATTTAGTCGGCGGGCCGAGGCGCAAGCGGCGTATCGACGTGCGGCCGGCTATGCGGCTCGGTATGGGTATTTCGAAGAAGGGAAGGAGCTGGATCGGTTACTGAAAGGAGAGTTGTCACCATCCGCGCGGGTCCCACGACCACCTGCGAATCTCCCAGTGTCCGCTCAGGAATTACTCGAGAAAGTGCGAATGCTGCGTTCGCTGCCTGAGTTTCTCAGCCGCACCTCGAGTGGCGATGCAAATACCTCATCGGTCACCGGGTTGCGCACAACGTTGAAGCGCGGCCCGCGACCGCGCGCCGCGATCGTCTGACGCGCAAATAGTTCAACGACCCGAGCTCGACTTAAGACCCGGCGACTGATCTCTGGAGAGAGAGCAGTCGCCGGGATCTTTGTGCACAATCGGACATTGACTAAATGCGCCAACAACGACACGGTAACTGTGTTGTCGGACTGAGATGGTATAGTCGGCGAGCGTGGCAATATTTCGCATACTGTGCTCGATGACACCTGATAGTGCATGCTGGTAATGTCCTGCCAGCCGTTTTGTGTTGTGACATTCACGGCAAATTGTCTCACACAAGTGACTATAACATTGTCAAATAAGAACATACATCGACTCTCAGCTATGGTAGCGCGGTAATAAGTGACTATCAATTGATGTTAGTTCGCATCATTTTTGATTTGCTATAAAATTCGAGTAACAGATCGATACGTAACTCACCCGTTACGCTCACGTCGTAGGGTTCTATTAAACGCATCTCACATAGACAGATGCGACCACGGTTCGATAGCGCACGGTTGGAAATTGTGAATAGCAAATGGCTCCAATTTCAGTAAACGGATGAAAGTGTAGTAGCAGGACGGTAAGACCTGTCAATATCGAGTAGATGCGGCGCCCTCGTCGCCCGCATTCGCCGACTTCATGACGGCGACTCCTCGGCGCCCGCCAATCCATTTCGCATTTGCGGTTCAGGCCCTTTAACGACAGCGGCTGAGCTATGTGCGGTGCTGATCGCGCGTCGTTCATGACGCCGATACCACTGACCTTAACACCAGACGCAGGAGACCCACCTGTGCGTGATCAGCGCGACAGTGAGCTGTTGGCGTTACTACGCGGCGTTTTGAAGAGGCACCGCGAAATCATGCGCGGCGGTGCCAGGTACTCGGCGCTCGGTCGTAGGTCGCTCGAAGACATCACCGAGCGGCTCAAAGATCCAGCTCTACGGGATCGTCTCGACTCCCGCATCTCCGCGGCGATCGCGCGGCGGGAAGCGCGGCGGCAGGTCGATCCAGAGCACAACGAGAGCGACTGCGTCAAACTCATCCAGACCCTGGCGGGGCTCGAGCTTCCTGAGCCGCTGGCCATCGAGATAATCCAGGAGATTCTCGAGGCTGAGGCGACGAGCAAGATCGCGGACTCGACGGACCTCGTTCGGGGGATTCAGGAGCTGGAAGACGAGATCTCGCGAGATCTGCTTGGCGTTCGTCAGTTGCCCCGGAAGGCCAAGAAAAAACGCAAGACAAAAATCAATTGGCGCATCGTCGCGCTTATTGCTGGGATAGGGTTATTGGCTGGCAACGACCACGTGCCCATCGATCATTGGTGCATCTGCAAAATAGCGGTCAGGCTGATCAACTACGCATTGCGCGGGAAGGGTGGCGATGACTAACCATCGCAGCGTTGCTGACGATTCGTGACACAGGACCAATGCATGGAGAGCCCGAAGACCCTCATCGGGATCGGGTCAGTAAGCACTCCCAATGTGCCGGGCCCTCGGCTGATCTGACGTAAGAATACACCCAAGCGACATCACTATCTCTCAGGGGGATCCGTGGCCAAGCGCGACGTGACGTTCACTGTTAGAGAGCAAGAGCTGGCAAGGCAGATCTGAACTGCATGTGAAACGAGATGGGCAAGCCTTGGGTCGTCTGCCACTGTCCAAGGGCATGGTCGAGGCGAGGCGAATGCATTCCTATTAAGCCTGCTCCATTCGTTGCTCCAGAACGTGCACTATGTTGGTGAAGGTCTGGAGGTCGTTGCCGGACTGAGAATTGTCAGGAGCTTTGTCAGGCCGTTAATCGGCCGGTTAGGTGTAACGGTCACCTTCCCAAGTCTCTTGGGATTTAGGCAAAATGTGGCGGCCATAGGTCTCATGGTTCGCGGGCGCCTTCCTGCGGTACAAACGCCGGTATTCCTTTGCCACGAAGATCATTTTGCCAGCTCGTTGGCCAGTGTGTTGCGACCGATATGGGCCGACGCCTACCTGCGCCGCGGACGCTGCTTGAGAGATTGGGTCTGTCCAAGCGGTGCGATAGGGTGCTACCGGGCCGGTCAGCGGGCGGCTCGCAGGCGTCAGGATGTCGTCTCCGAAGTTGAGATCGCAATCGGCAAGGCCAATGTCTGCAATTGGCAGGGTCTACGGAGGCGAATTATTGAAATCCTCGACGAAGTGTTTCGGCGAGCGTTGACCACTACCATGACGGACCGCATGCTTGCGCCGGGATGGCACGAGCGCGGGATAGTTCGAATCTTGGGTGTTGTTGGCCGCCCGGGCGAGAGCATAATGGAGCGCAGACGATCGTTTTATGCGTGTCCGGTGGCTGGTGCCCCCGCCTGCGCCTGGCAATGCTATACGACAAGCAGATACTTGCTTTAGGACTCGCCGGCCATTCTACAGTTGAGAGGGCTCGACGTACGATTATGGCGCCTAAAGTGGGCGACACTGACGCCGCCCGATGCCACTGTCCTCGCGGACGAGTTGGCGCTCGCAGCTGTCACTTGGAGAAGATAGCGTTGAACTTATTTACCGAGTTGAGTCCGTGCCCATGAGGGCGAATCGCAGCGGAATCGATGAAACACTAACAAAAAGACTTTCACGATCATCCGGATCGACATTGGAGGAACGAAAAGATGGAATACGTCGCCCCGCAACTTACACCGCAAGGTGATATGCTCCTGAGGACTCTCGGCCTAGGGTACATCACTTTTGAGTCTGGGAGGGAGACGAATACCGAGACGAGCTCCGGAAATACAGCTGCGAGCGCGTCCCCTGACAATACGTAGCATCTCGAACTGGTTGTCGAAAAGAGGTGCCGCAGCCGAGCTGCCCGCCCCGGTAACTCTTCTACACACGATAAGGGAGAGCTTGGTTGGATTCGCCGGCTCGTCTGTAGCAAGGAAGCCTTGACGCAAAATGATGTGAACTGAAGCACGGGGACACTAACGCCGCCTGACGCGTCATCGTCGTCCTTATGACTTAGCGCACTCGCAGTTCGTGCTGTGGGAGAGATAGCGGTTAACGGATTTGCCAAGCCGATGTCCGGCCCACGGCGGGCGGATCGTACCAAAAACTAACAAAGCACTTTCGCGATCGTCTCAATCGACGACGGAGGAATGGAAAGATGCAATACGTCGCCCCGCAACTATCGCCGCAAGGTAGCATGCTCCTGAGGACCCACGGCTCGCCGGGCTTCGTCACGTTTGAGGCTGGCAGAGTGACGGATCACGAGACGAGTTCTGGAAGTACAGGTGATAGCGCGTCCCCCGACAACACATAGCAGGTGGCTGTAGAAGGAGTTACCATAGCCGAGCCCCGTCAGTTTTTACTTCTCGAATAATGGCGCGGGCTGTTGCGCCTCAATCGATTGCTCGCTAGCCTCGTTGCAGCATCGGTCTAGATTCAAGTCCTTGAGGTTGGGAGACGAACGTCCACAGTCGATTCCGTGCGTCCAGCTAAACTGCCCGATCTCAAGCTTCGGGTCGCACGGCTGCGGTAGCCCGCCTCTACCTAAGGTCTCGAACCAAGGGGCAAGCCTCTGAATGAGTGCTCGCCCCACAGATCGTCGAACGAGTTATGGTGCGCCTGTTGTTGCTGCTTGCGCCCCTGCCGCGGGAACCAGCACCAGCCACCAGAAATCTCCATTGGCGTCCTTGTGGGCCATGAATAAGCGGTGCGTTCTTTGGTCGACAACGATGCGCGCGCCATGCAATAGTGGATTGACGAGCGTTGTACGCACTGTATAGCGGTCGGGCGAATCCTCGTGAATTACCGTCACGCCTGCGTTGCCCAGCGTTGAGGAATAACCGTTAGGCATGAATATCAGACCGGTACCTGGGTCAAAGGCGTTCTCGTCAGCTTGCCCTGGAAGAGGGAGAGTCGCTACGATGTGACCATCATCGGCGGATACGGCGGCGAACAAGTGATGGCAAGCGACGAACAGTCGTCTGTGAGCGCGGTCGATCGCGAGTCCTTGTGGAGATGTGCAAGGAGCAAGGGACCATCCGTCGATACGACGCAACGTTCGCGTATCTATGACTGCGATTGAATCCTTCGAGCCCAGGTTCAAGTACAGGTGTCCCGCACCGTCGGCCACGCCCGACTCAGCGGCCCCGGGCACTACGATCGTTCCGGCGACGACGCCTGCGGCCAAATCTACTACGGCAATTGTGTCCGCAAGGAGGTATACGCGATCCGTGGACGAGTCATAGACACTGGCATCTCCTCTGATCCGCAAGTGAGCGATGACCGCTCCGGATTTTAGGTCGAATATCGCGCCATGGCGGGTGACACCACGTTGAAGCCGTTGTGACACCTGAAAGCCGCCCGCCATGATTGAGTCAGCGATCGTGCTGGTGACCTTGAGTGAATCGATGTCAACTATCGTGTTCCCTCCTCCAAGTAGGAGTCGACTCGATTCATCTAATGTGTAAAAATCCCACACAAGGTCGTGGCCGGCCTTAACGAGTTTGGCGAGAGTATACTGGTCGTCGCTACGCTGTGCGAGCAAACGAGGGCAGGAGAAGATCATCAATCCCAAGCAAAGTACGAATGCACGCAGATGTATAAACCACTTCGGGCGAGGAACTGCGTATCGGGCCTCAGCAAGCATGTTTGGCAGCATTTCGGTGGTTTGTGTAATGGGTGTCCAACATTCGAAATCTAAGGCAGCGACTACGGCTATTGACTGCACGAATGCCAGGGCGCTCCAAAAGGCTTTTAACCTGGCTGTTTGCCTGCGCGAGTGTGCCGTTGGACGGCATCGATCACCCGACATGATGTGTTGACACGGCCGGCCTTTTAATCGCGCATCACGATGTGCTTGTTCGGGTTATTGGCGGCGAAGATACGTAGTTCAAGCGGCTGGGAATGTGCATTCACGCCACGCTACTAGCAACGCACACGAGCGGCCATTCGCGGTCACACGCGGCATAGCATTCAAGCTAGGCTTCGGAGGCTCCAGGGCCGAAGGCCGCAACATGTAACGCTGTGGAAAACGAAGCTCCGCGAATGCGGTAGTGGGTAGGGCAACCGATAAGTACACTGTCTTACAAGAGCATTGTAACACTACACTGCGAAAGATGGCCGCAACGCCGTACGAGACGTTGACGAGTGTCCTGTAGACCTAGCTAATCATGCTGGGTCGCTTGAGAGGCGATAGCTCGGAGGCGCTCGAAGGGCGTTTAAGACTCCTCAGCACCCCAACCCAACGAAGTGTGTTGCCGGCACAGGGCCGGCTGGCGCTTGGATTGCTGCGCGGCTGCTCGGTTCAGCTTCAGTTCGTCAGCCATCGACTCAGGCCGCTCATACGGAGGAGGGGTGCCGCTCGACAACATCTTCTTGGTCGCTGTCACGGCGTCATGTTGCCTCGTCACAGCTCTCGTGGGCTCGGATTCTCACGCCCAAACAATGGCAGCACTTCCCGGCTTCGTGCAGCCACGAGGTAGCACAGTTACAAAGAGCGACACCGCGATTTTAGATCGCGTCATTTCGCTAGACGCCGACCAGCGACCACTGGCTTCTGTATTAGACGATGTTTGCGAGGCAGCGCGTGCCACCCTCGTCGTTCACATCCGGGACTCCACGGTGCTGGCGAGAAGGGTGACTCTCCACCTTGCGCGGGTGTCTGTGAGAACGGCTTTCGCGCGTGCGCTGAGCGGCAGTGGACTGCATGTCACTTCTGTTAGTAATGGGCACAGTCTTGTCGTGTCCCCTGACGAACCAACGCAAGAGGCGCTGATGCCGCAAGGCGGCGCGTCGGTGACCGGGACAATATCGGATTCCGCAACCCAAATTCCGTTGCCCAGTGCTGAGGTTCGCGTTTCTGGTGTGGAAACGCGCGCCATCACAGGTGCGAATGGTGTGTACTCTTTAAAAGGGTTATCGGCTGGCACTCACACGCTTGTGGCGCGGCGTCTTGGCTATGCGCCCGTAACGAAAGTAGTGTTGCTCGAGGACGGGAAGGTTCGCACGGTGGATTTTGCATTGCCTGCGTCCAGTGTTCTCTTAGATCAGGTTGTGACTACTGTCACCGGCGAGCAACAGGTACAGGCTCTGGGAAATAGCATTACGATTCTCCGAGCAGACTCCGTACTACAGAGCGCGCCCGTGAACAGTCTGTCTCAGGTCCTGAACACCCGAGTGGCGGGCCTGGTTGTCTATGACAACTCTGGGCTAACAGGGGCCGCTCCGCCCATCAATATTCGAGGGCAGAACAGTCCGACTCTGTCAAATGAGCCCCTTTTGTACGTCGATGGTATTCGCGTCGACAATAGCACGGCGGGCTCCTATTTGGGCGGCAACGGTCAATCAAGTGGCCGCTTCGACGACATTGCCCCGGAAGATATTGAATCCATTGAAGTCGTTAGGGGTCCGTCCGCTTCTACGCTCTATGGTACGGATGCGGCAAATGGCGTCATTCTCGTACGTACTAAACGACCCGAAGCCGGGCCTGTTCGATGGACATTCGATGTCAAACAAGGTGCGATAACGCTTGACCGCGACCGATTCCCAGAGGTCTACCATGGTTGGGGGACTGCCAGCACTGGCGGTCCAGTTGAATGCCACTTGTTGGACGTTGCAAGCGGCAATTGTCGAATCGACAGTGTCTCTGACTTTTCACCACTTCGCGATTCTTATACAACGCCAATAGGCACTGGCAACTTGGGTGAGTACACCCTTCAGGCGTCCGGCGGTTCAAAGACCCGATTTTTCGTATCCGGATCATACTACAATGAAACCGGCGTTCTAAAGCTGCCTGATGCTGACAAAGCTGCCCTGTTGGCTACGAATCCAGGGCAAACGTTCAGTTCCGCAGCACTGCATCCAAATGCCCTCGCGAAAGCGAGCGGCAGAGCAACGATGGCTACGGCTCTCGGCACGACGGCCGATCTCACCGTGTCGGCGTCAATACTGTCGGATGATTCTCGAATTCCGGCAAGCACCGCAATTAACGCCGGCTTCTTCGGGCCGGGCTACCGTGACTCAACCGATGGATGGGAATTCGGCACGAGGCCTGCCGGGTTCTTTTTACCTCGGCACGATGAGGACTTAGATCACTTTACGAGTTCCGTTGGTGGCAGCTGGCGGCCTTCGACATGGCTTACCTTCCGATCAACCGAGGGGTTGGATTTCGCATCAGATTATACAGATGCACTGACTCCGTTGGGCGAAGGTCCGCCTGGCGATCCAGGCGAGCGCACGAACGCCCGGGCTAGTACTGCGATTTACAGCGCAGACGTATCGGGGACGGCATCGGCGCGCCCCTTCGGATGGTTAGAATTGCGATCGTCTGTAGGCGCACAGTATACTCGTCGCTCCCAGCTGATAACTGAAGCTCAATCCCAGAACCTGTTACCCGGCTGCTCTACCGTTGCCTGCGGCGCGCAATCTGCTCAGGAGTCAACGAACGAGTCTGTCGTAGCCGGAATATTTGGCGAAGAGACTTTTACTTTAGGCGATCGGGTCTTTCTTACTGGCGCAATTCGTACCGATGGAGCCAGTTCTTTCGGGAGCAAATTCAACACGGCGTTATATCCGAAACTAAGCGCCTCGTGGAACATGCTCCGCGACCCGCTATTGCCAAAGGTGTTGGATATTTCGAGTCTGCGACTCCGCGCTGCGTACGGAGAATCAGGAATCCAACCGGGACCGACGGACGCGCTCGCGTTGGAGCAACTGTCCCCGACGTACAACAATGGAAGCAACGCGACAGGTGCGCATCTTACCAGTTTGGGCGACCCGAACCTGAAGCCGGAGCGCACGCACGAAGTCGAGCTAGGCTTCGATTCAGATTTGTTGTCAAATCGCCTTCATCTTTCCGGCACGTACTATCGAAAACAGAGTACCGATGCGCTTGAGCAGGTCGCGCTTCCGGTGTCACTCATCGGATCTTTCGGCAGTACGCAAATCGAAAATGTCGGTTCGGTCTTGAATTGGGGATACGAATTTACCGCATCGACCCGCCTGATAGACACGAAGCCAGTCGCCATAGACATTGCAGTCAATGGTTCTACCAATACGAACCGCCTTATCTCGTTGGGGAACGGTGTCTCGTCTGCAATTCAGGATTACGGCAACGGCAGCCTGAGACCAGGCTACCCCTTGTTCGCCCTGTTCACTCACCCTTTCCAGTACAAGGATTTGAACGGGGACGGGATAATTGAACCCAACGAGTTGAACGTGGACTCGTCGTACTCGTTCGTGGGTCAGGTGTATCCCAAAACACAGCTATCGACCACGTTCGCTCTAAGCTTTTTTTCCAGCGCGATACGTGTTGCCGCTCAATTGGACTATAGAGGCGGCTTCAAGCTCATCAATTTCACGCGTGTGTATCAATGCTTGGACGGCAATTGCTTGGCTGTCCTTGATAAGCGCACGCCTCTTAGCCAACAAGCAGCGATGCAGGATGCGTTGGTTAGTGGGCTCGCTAACGAGACCGGGTTATACGAGGACGCTTCGTTCACCCGTCTCCGCGAAGTGTCGGTTACGTGGAGGCTTCCTCGGTCAGTCGTAGGCTTCGCCAAAGCGCGTGGCGCCGCTATTACGTTCGCCGCCCGCAACCTTGCCCTGTGGACGAAGTACAGCGGCACGGATCCGGAGGTGCTCACGTACATCGGCCTGCAATCGTCCCCCTTCTATGACGCCGGGTCTTTGCCGCCTAGTCGGTATTTCACGGGGCGACTCAGCTTGGAGTATTAACGAACCATGCAGCTTACATGTGAGATGCAGAGAATCTTTTGCGTCAGCCTGCGATCTGCGCCGATGATAGCTCTAACTGCCTTCGCGACAGCGTGCGGTGACCTTACACACGTAAGCACGCCCGACGTACTTCAACCCAGTTCGCTCGATAGTCCAGATGGTGCTCGAGCACGCGAATCTTACGCCATCGGCATATTCGCCACTGCGCTTGCCGAACAGGCGCAGGCGACCGGCACTCTCACGGACGAGTTCACGGACATTAGCGGGCAGTTCAATGGTGTCGATCAGCGCCGCGTACCGAGCACCGCATACGTTTTCGGGTATCCGTATCCTGATCTTACGCAAGCCCGAATAAGTGCACTACGTGCGGCTCAATCGCTACGTCGATTTGTACCGGACTCACCTGCGGAAGCGGGCTTGATGTATAGGCTCGCAGCGCTAGTCGAGATTTATTTTGCTGAAAATATGTGCTCCGGTGTACCTCTCACATCTTTGGCGAGCGACGGTACGCCGATGTTGGGTGCGACCGTCTCGAGGAGTCAACTCATTCAGCGCGCATTGGCGCACCTCGACAGCGCAAGCGTCTTCACACCGACTGGCGACACGGGAGTCGACATCATTGCAGTCTCGCGCGCACGAGCTCTTGCCGACAGCGGTGATCTCGCGTCTGCCTCTCATGCCATCGCGGGGATTACTGCAGTGTTTAACGTATCACCGCCCTATGATGGGGTTAATCAGATCAATGCACTATACCAGGATATAGTTCAAGATCTGCAGTTGTCGGTTGCTGATCACGAGGGTTCGAATGGGCTTCCGTTCAGAAGCACTAACGACCCCCGTTTGCCTCTCGCCAATCTAGGGATTGGCGCCGACGGTCTGGATTCCGTCTACGCGCCAAGCTTGCTGACGAGCGGTGCGACGCCGGTCGTCGAAGCGACGAGCATTGAAGTCGAACTGGTCCGGGCAGAGGCGATGTTAAATCACATTGGAGCGCCGACAACGCACGCGTGGTTGGACACGCTGAACGCGTTGCGCACGTCCGGGTCATACAGCGTCACATCAGGAGGCGACACTGTGTATGCTGCAGGCTCGGGCGGCGTCAATGGGCTTGCTCCGTTAGCCGATCCCGGCGCTGACAGTGCTCGCATTGATCTGCTATTTCGCGAAAGGGCATTCTGGCTTTTCGGTAGCGGACATCGTCAAGGCGACCTGCGCCGACTGGTTCGCTACTATGGGCGACGCGAGCAAGATGTGTTTCCGGTCGGCTTGTATGAGCATGCCGGTACTTCTTATGGCACCGATGTCACTTTCGTACCGTTTGGAGAAACAAACAACCCCAACTTCGCGGGCTGTTTTGATAGAAAAGCGTAGTGCCACTAAGGATGATCGACCCGATTCGAAGGGTGCCGAGACACGCCGTTGGTTAGTCAGATGCTGGTTAGTAGTTGCGGCGCTCAGTGATCCAAGCAGCGCTGCAAGCCAAATGGAACCGCGCGCGCTTCATCCGATGCGGGTCGGCGATGTCTTGGCCACATCCGAGCTGGGAAGCATCGCAATAGCCGGCGATGGAGGAATCGCCGTCACAGTTTGGGGAGGGCCTTCAGGAGGTTCTCTTGAGAGCATGGCGATCTGGGCTCGGCGTGGTCAGGACATTGGAAGTTTGCGACAGGTATCGCCACGTCTCGCATTTGAAAGCTGTCGCTCGCCGTCCTGGTCGCCTAATGGGAAGCAGCTAGCATTTCTTTGCACCAACACGGCGGGCGGTGCATCGATCTTCGTTGCCGATTCCACGCTAACGAACGCACGGCGGGTTGGGTCAGAATGGGTTGATTTCGCGACCGATGTTATCGTGGAAAGGGGAGCACCACCTGAGCCGTACGTGTGGATCAGTGATAGCACGATCCTCTGCACTGTGCTTCAGGCAATCAATTTCTTTCCTCGGCGTCCGCAGGACACTGACTCAACACACACCGCCCTAAGGATAGGTCCTCCCAACGTAAGTGCGATTGAGAGTGGCGGAGTAACATCGACGGCGGACAGTGTAGTTGTCTCCGTACTAAATGTTCGCTCGTCAGTGCTGCGGTCGATAGTCAATCTACCAAGAGTCGCGAGTAGCTCGTGGCGGGGAGCTCCTCGCACCATTGTAGTATCGCCGACACGGACTTATGCAGCGATTCTCGCTGGATCCGATGACACGGGCCCCCAAGGAGTTCCAGTAGTAGACCAAGTTGCGACCAACGCCGGTCCGAGGTTGGGGATGCGGCAGCGACAGTTCGCGCTGGTGCCATTTCACGAGCGTCGTTCAACTGTGCTTTGGACGACCGTCGATGTGCCGGTTGAACTGACTGATGATCAAGCGGCGGCGCTATGGTCTATAAGTGGCTCGACGTTGGCGCTTTTAACATGGGATGATGCGAATGAGCGTTGTTCGATAAAATTTGTTGACACGACGGCGCGCTCACATTCTGTGTCGTTGCAGTCGTGCCGCGCACTTACAAGTGCATATTGGAGTCCAGATGGGTCACTGTTCGTCCGGTTGCGCAACTCCAGTCGTGTAGGCAAGTGTAAGTGCGGTTCGTCGCAGGCTAGCGCGTGGATTGCGGTCGATCGAAGCTCATCGGCGCCAGCTGTCCTGCTCAGTTCTGCAACGGATGACTCGTTGCCCAGCCGGTTATTCCCTATTCCCGGTGAGAGTCAGCTGTTGGCGCTGCGCAGTGGTCAGTTGTATACGATAGATCGGACAGGCAAGGTTCGTGTTCTGAGATTGTTCTCTGACACCATCGACTATCGTGTGTCTGCTATAAGTACGGCCAATGACACCGAAGGTGTCTTCGTGGTCACTACTAGTTCGCGCGAGCATCGCAGCAAATACTTCCTGTTGAGTACGTCCGAACGTAAGATGCGAACTAAGCTCATCACAACTCCATTCGAGGATGCGTTCTTACTAGGCGTCAACGTTCGCGCAAATCGTACCTATTTCGCACGCGAGGCACCGTCCGGTGAACTCAGTATATCTGCAGGCGAGATCACAAGTAGTCTCTACGCGAGCGTGTTGAATCTGAACGAACAGTTGGTGGACGTAACCGTGGGCAACCAGCTGCTGTTCCGGTACATGAGTACAGATGGAGATTCGCTTACCGGCGCTCTATTGTTGCCAATCGGCTACGTGCCTTCACATCGGTACCCGCTCATAACGTGGGTATATCCAGGCACTATTGTATCTCATCGACCCTTGCCAACCTTTGCCAAGGCGCAGCGTAGTCCATTCAATTTGAATCTTCTCTCGGCGATGGGCTATGCTGTTCTAGTGCCGAGCATGCCGTTACCGAATGACACATTGGGAACGGATGCGCTGTTCGAGGTCTCGAAGGGCGTATTTCCTGCCATCAATAGAGTGATAGAGCTCGGTGTAGCCGATCCAAATCGGCTAGGACTGATGGGGCATAGTTTCGGCGGATACTCCGTGGATGCACTGGTTGCGCTGAGCAATCGATTCAAGGCAGCTGTATCGGCATCGGGACCTAGTGACCTCATCAGCATGTATGGCACACTATCGGGTCAAAATAGGTACACAAACGGAGGGTACAGGGACGTCTATGGCCCATCCCTGCTAGAGGGTGGTCAGATCAATCTTCAGACCCCCATGACGGACGATGTGTTCCGGTATGCTCGGAATAGCCCCGTATTGTTGGCTAATAAGATCAATACACCGTTGCTCCTGCTGCACGGTGGTCGGGACTATGTCGACATGAGTCAAGGAGAGGAACTTTTTATGAACCTTTATCGCTTCGGAAAAAGAGCTCGGTTAGTGCGGTATTGGGATGAGGGCCACAGGTTCGACCGATTCTCTGACATCTGCAATATGTGGGAAGAAATTCTAGAATGGTTCAACAGATACCTACCTGGTGACGCCGCTCCTACTGGCAGTTCATCTCGGGTATGCAGTGACACCACGATTACGCCCGCAGTCCCACAATTGCGTGCGACGGCTGAGCCTGTGCGTTAGAGCCAACCAAGTGCTTGTAGGCGATATCCAATCGAGGCTATACCACGCTCTCAATCATTAAGCCGTTCCTGTCAGCGTACTCGCATCAATCAACTGCCTAATGGCGTCAGCGACAGCTACGCCGGACTTGGGTCGCTGGTCGATCCTTCTGTCCAAAAGCGACCGGACCAATCTGACCAATTCCGCAGCAACTTCTGGTGTGTCTGGAAATGTGACGTCCTTTGATATTCGTGACATTACGAAGGGACCCGCTGCAACGGGTGCATCCCAGGGTTGATGGCGAAAGCCAAGGCGTTCGACGTTTGCAAACGGGGTCGCCCCCCAAATGCACTCATAGATGACAACGCCGATGGCATACAGGTCCGTTTCGGGAAACTGCCGACGCCCTGTCAGCTGCTCGGGCGCCATGTAGTTGGGCGTGCCAGAGGTGCGACCACGGGAGTCATAAGTTGAAAGTAGTGCGGCCGTCGAGTGTTCCGCTGCGACGCCAAAATCCACTAACTTCGCAGCAGACCATTCATACGCCAGGCAGCTGCTATCGAAAGGGATAATAATGTTGTCCGGTTTTACGTCTCGATGGATCACTCCGGCTTCATGCAGAGCTCCCAGCGCTCGCGAGATTGACTCAAGAGCTTCCAGGGATTGCCGAATACTACGCGCGCTGCTTCGCCACGCAGCGCCAAACGTCACGCCGTCGATCCACTCCGATGCCACGTAGGCACGTCCGTCAGGAAGTTCACCGTGATCAACTACTTTGGCGAGATTGGCGTGCGTCGCGCGAGTAGCGAGGCTCGCCTCACGGATCGTCATGCGTCGTCGATTGGTGGTCGCTTCGTGCGTAATTTTCAGGGCACAAGGTTGTGTGGTTCGAATGTCGATCGCCTTGAACAAAGTGCCAACGCCGCCCCGAGCAACGTAATGTTCAATTCGATATTTGCCGTCGATGACAGCGTCGGGTTGCACTATCTGGCAATCGCTCATCGTGTTGCTACGCTTCAGTGCCGCAAAGTGGCATTACTAAATCAACGCCTTCGACTCGCATCGTTCATGCACGAGTCGGCGCGCAATGCCGGTTTGCCCTTGCGCGCCGCTGTATCCACCCCGGTTTACGTCACGAATTGTGAGCATTGGGCAGGGGTGCCTCGATGTGCACTGCGATTCTGTTCGCACCACACTCAGTCAGGGGCCGGCAGTCTGTTACTTGGATGACGGCACTACCGCCGGCGTGTTGTATTATGTGTTGTCGGGCGAGGCGCTCGCGGCGGTGTTGTTGCCGCTCGTCTCAAGGATCGTTTCCTTGGCAGATTCCAACGTCACCGAGCCAGTCGGGCCCAGCGTAGCCACGCGCATATCACCATGCGCTGTGAGTTTCGGCGCTGCGTACATAGAAACCTCTCTTCAGTGGTTAGGTTGAGACAGTTGTAGCTATTGAATGCAAATCATGGGGCGGCAGGTCATCAACTGCCGGCCCGTCTGACCGAGTGCGCAGCCATGTTTCGAGTGACAGGGTCGCAATTAGAGGCACTATCTTGCGAAGTTTGCAACTTTCAGCCTGCTGTATTGTTTCACGCAACCGTTGGCCGGAGATGCAGCCGAGTTGCTCAAGTATAGGTTGCGCGGTTAGCTGTTGTAAGAATGATTTTTCCTTAGTCAGAGACCATCGTACACGCGCACCTATTGTGCCCTTTCCCGGCCTACTGCGCACCGTCTCGGGCAGTATGCCACGCATGGCCTCTCTGAATATCCACTTATTCTGATTCGGTTGAATCCGAAGTGCCAACGGTAGTTGCAGTACGAACTCCACGAGAGGACGATATAAGTACGGGTACCGAATGTCGACTGCATCAGAAAGCGGACCTCGGTCAATTGCGGTCCAAAGTAAATCGACTTGATACGCGACCTCAAACGCGCCCGGCGTCCAGCGCATACGCCCTTTGCCGATCGGCTCCAGTAGTCGCCCCTTCAGATCAAATGCGTTAACGAACTGCTCATCGAGCCAATCACCCGTGTATGCGCCTTGCCGCCTGCGAGCCGCGCCTCGTCCGCTCCTCCACAGTGGCATGATCATGCTACGCCATACCGTTTTCCAATACGACCGTCGCTTCACGGTTGCCCAACGATAAGCGCTGCGCAATCCATCAATGGGATGTCCTGCCGCAACCCTGTCTGCCAAGTGTAGAGATGTGCCTCCGAGGTAGTGGTCAGGGCCCACGCCGCTCAAAAGGACGTCCGATCCGGCGCTCTTGAGAGCAGCCGCCGTCGATCGATCACGTGTCCAAAATGGGAACGTGATGTACGGCAAGTCACTCGGCACAACCCCACTGCGCATCGATTGCCACATCCAACAATCTTCGAGTCGAATCGTTTGCCAGTGATGCCCTGCTAAAACCGCATCAACAAAAGCCCGTTCGTTACCGGCACCCAAAGAATCATCCCAGGTGACGGTCCCGGATAGCGGGCGTTCCAGTAGCCCCTGTTCGTACATGGAGCTCGCCAAACTCACTAAGCCGCTCGAGTCCAGACCTCCCGATAACTGTGACCACACATTGGTCGCTCCCGAGCACGTTCTCACCAAAGACTGCTCAATCAGCGATCGCAGCTCGAGCGCCGCTTCGGCCGAGTCGACCCGATCCGTGCTGGGCGGGAACTGACACGCACTCCAATAAGTAGATGTGTGTCGTGCTTGCCCCTTCGCAGTCAATGTCGATGCAGGAAGTACAGCGGCTACATCGCTATAGATCGTCCTATCTCCGAAATCGTCCCCGCAAGCCAGCAACTCCGCGATGTATTCAAGGTCATACTGATCAGATGGCGCCAGCAGTTGTGCGGCCGACGCGATCCAATTCGTTGATCCCTGGCGCGAGACGTATGCCGCTTGGATCCCAAATGCATCGCGCATGCATTGCATGGACCCATCCTCGATATCAATAGCAGCGAGCGCAAAGTCTCCAAGGACAATTGAAGCATCAAGCCCAGTTGAACGCCGCAGCAAGCGAGCAACCAACTGCAGGTCGCTCAGTTCGCATTTCCTGGGGAGTGATACGCGCTCCAATAACTCCAGTCGATTATCTAGACGCACGGTGCCCACCAGCGCAATCGGCTTTGTGTCATCAGGAGCTGGTGCGTCAATGGCGCTAGGGGGCGCACAAACTGCGAGCCGCCCACCGATCCACCACGGCGCGTGGCGCAACAATCCAGAACGGTCTCGAGACCGCAGCACACGCGCGAGCTCATCTCGAGTAGGCAGGCGCTGATCAGCCACTATCGCAACAAAATGCGTCATTGCGGAATGACTGGCAAAATGGCGAGTCGTCCGACGATCTCATCGGTCTGGCCGATCGGTCTTCCAAATACTTCAACCCAAGCATGCGCGGTAAATTTGTGCGGACTGACTCCCAAGCGGAGCGAGGAGGCCACACCTCGTCGCCGTAAAACGGCGTCCAAGGCCATAGCTTGCTCTAAACATCTAAGACGCATGGGAAGTAGTGCGGCCACGCTGGCGATTCTGTCTGCAGCTTGAGAACACATATCGGAGTTCGTCATCGCGCACAAACGCTGTTTGTCCTGGAACGATTTGACCACGTGTCGATGGTAAATGCGATACGCACGGCCGAAGCCGTAGACTTTCAATAACACTCGCACGGTAACCAAGTGGAACGCGCACTCCGTCCAATCCGGCAGAAGCGGCGCGATGAGAGTTGGCTTCGACCCATCGCTAACAGTCACGGTCTGGCCAGGCGGTGTTGTTGGAGAGCAAGCACTAAGGCGCGAGCATCTTCTTCTAGGGTGCCCGCATCCGGATACCGTTCACGCAACCGTTCAACGATAGTCGCGAAATCGACGCCGTCGCAAAGAAGCGCCCAGATTATTCCACCCGCCTCGTTGAGTGAATAGTATTGACTGTTTTCGATATCCAGCAGTACGGTAGAGTCACCGAAGCGCGTGCCGATAACATGCGGCAGTGGATGGCAGGTCAAAGGCAGTTGAGGGATGGACATGTGTTACCTCAATCGAAAGGGCGTGCGCCCGTTGGCATCATATCGATGGCCGCGGCGATCGGTAACGGTAGCGCCAAGCCCGATTGGCTGCACAGGTCTTCGGACGGCTACCTAGTGACACCATGCGCCATCCAATCTTCCGGAACAACGGGTCGTGAACGCCAACGTCCAGGCTCATAGCCTTGTGCTATCGATGACCTCCGCGCGACCGTCCGACTTGGTGCCGTCATGCACGTCCTATAGCGCGGAGTTCTGTCCGATTGCGAGTGTGGCTGTGGACGCGATCGCACTGGGAATCTCCCACCCACATCTTCGTGAAAGCGACGGATTGCCGCTAGCTCACGTTTGTCCGAGCGTCTTGCGCCGTCCAGGCGCCACACTCAGCCAGACGGCCGTGATTCGCCTATCGATCGCATATCGGGCGTGTTGTGTCGCTTTGCATCCTCTTAAGTACAAATATCGTCCCGGCCACAGCTCTGGTCCGTCTCATCTCACTTGACTAACCAATCTCACAATGCAACTGGTCGCGTATAGGATTGCCAAGACGCCATTGGATGTGCGCCCGGCTCCCGTCCAGCGTAGGTGGATGGATGAATCGCCGGGCCGAAACGCCTATCATTGCTTGCCACTGGTTATCGCAAACTCGCATGGTTGGGAGGTACTGTGCCGTGAGTCATTCGAAGCTGTTTGGAATGGCGGCCGAGAACCGGAGGCAATTGAAATTGTACCCGACCCGAGCCGCGCTAACCTCGGTGTATCCGGGCACTTTGGGGACGGAATACTTACCTTCGATCTGGGATTTCTAGTTCGTACGCAGGCCCCGTATCAGCTATTTGTTAGTGGCCCAATCAACTCGCCCAAGCATGGTATTCACCCACTTTCCGGCTTAGTTGAGACTGCCTGGACGCAATTCACATTCACCATGAACTGGCGGTTTACGGCGCCAGGTGTGCAAGTACGATTTCAGCGCGGCGAGGCCGTGTGCCATTTCTTCCCGATTGATCCGAGCGTGGCGGAAGCGTGTGAGCCGACGTGGCAAGACATACAAGACGACCCTGACCTACAAGCGGAATACCGACAGTATCGCGAGTCGCGCATGCAAGCCAACAAGCAGTACTACTTGAAAGGTGACGCGCTGCACGAAGGTCAACATCAACACTTCTACCATCGTGGTACCGATGCCGCTGGCAATTACCGCGCGGTGAATCATCGCACCAACATGAAAATACGCCCTTTCCAGTCGTCGCCAGTGCGCAACGATCGCCTCAGGGAATCCGATCAGCAGGTCGGCAACGATCAAACAGCTAAGGGTGCTGTGCGCGACTAAGATGGGCCTCTCATATCCACTGGTGCTTCCTCGAATCGGTATCCCGCATCGCTAAACCCGCTAATGCGATCCGACTCGGACTCATTGGCGGCCGAAAATGGGAGCGATTCACTCCTCCCCACTCAATCATCTACCGGTTCAACCGATAGTGAGGGTGACGCTCTCTACGTTAAGGGACTCCAGACGACTAGTGAGCGGTTGAAGGTCCGGTTGAGCAGTGTGAAGGCAAAACCGCAGGTGGTACGTTAACGCGGGCCGTACTCACGCAGGGGTCGTACATCCGCAGGTGTCGCGACGGCTCCCCTTAACTCGCGAGAGCTTCCTCAACGCGACGATGAGAATCGATTCGCAGACCACTCCGTGTCACGCAATAAACTGGTACACTGGTACCACCTCCATGTGCTCCGGGTTGCACCCTACCATCATCTGCAGCGGGCCTCCGCGGTATTTATGAACACGCCGCCAGTCCGCACTTTGGTTGGCGCGATGAGTTAGCATTCGCGTCCGCCCGCGCGTTGTGAAGTGCGTGTCACTTGTAACCGGCAGCTTGCATGGTAAAGAGTTCTTGGTATAGGCCAGCATGACTGACGAGATCCTCGTGAGAGCCATGGTCAACCACCTGACCCTCGCGGAGAACGATGATGCGGTCAGCCATCCTCACTGTAGAGAACCGGTGAGAGATGAGAACAGCGGTGCGCGCTGTAGTCAGCTCCGAAAACCGCACGAATACTTCGTATTCGGCTCTAGCGTCGAGTGCCGCCGTTGGTTCGTCCAGGACAAGGATCTGAGCGTTTCGCATGTAGGCTCGCGCCAGCGCCACCTTTTGCCACTCACCACCGGATAGGTCAACCCCGCCTTCGAACCTGCGCCCCAGTACTTGACGATATCCTGCGGGCAGGCGTTGAAGTACTGTCGAAGCAAGGGAGCGCTCAGCGGCACTGGCAATGGCTGGGAAGACAGGGTGCTCTTGAGATCCGTTGCCGTTGTATAAGTGTGCCTGGGCGCCCGTGATCTCTCCCACCGCGATGTTTTCATCAAACCGAAAATCGTACCGCACGAAATCTTGAAAGATCACCCCGATTGCATTGCGCAACGAGTGAATATCGTACTCGCGCAGGTCGATGCCATCCAATAGCACACGACCTTCCGTCGGGTCGTAAAGGCGTGTGAGCAGCTTCGTCAGCGTCGTCTTGCCGGCGCCGTTCTCGCCGACCAAGGCGATCCGTTCGCCAGTACGCAGCTCGAGATTGATGTTGCGAACTGCCCAGCGTTCACTGTTCTGATATCGGAATCCTACATTCTCGAATACGAACCCCGACCGAATCGGCTTTGCCACGAGCACGCCTTCCTGCCGAATGCCAAGGGCGGGCCGGACGTCGAAGTAAAGGAACAGGTCCCGCAGGTACAGCGTTTGATCGTAGATCTCGCGGAACGTCTGCAAGATGCTCTGGATGTAGCTCCGGCTACTCGAGAAGGACGAGGCCAGGAAAGTGAGCGTGCCGATCGTAATGCGCCCACGTACGGCGTCGGATAGAATCAGGACATATGCGACGTAGTACCCGAGCGTGCCCAGGATTGGGAGAATCCCGCTTACCCAGGCGCGTTGGATGGCGAGAGCCTTGTTCTCTTCGTAGAACAGCGTAGACATCGATCGGAATCTGTCGATCAACCACGGCGCCAAATCAAACGTCTGCACCTCCTTGGCTGTCTTATCGCACGCCCCAACGTACCGCAGATACTCGAGCATGCGTCGTCCTTCTGTACGGCCGAAGAACAACGAGTACGCCCGTCGCGAGTAGTGCGTCTCACCAATGAAACTCGGGAATATCGCGAGGATAAGTAACCCCAGCAGCCACGGGTTGAACGCGACGATCGCTCCGCTAAGGCTCAGGAGTGTCAATGCGTACTGACACACGCTCAGAATCTGCCCGAGCAGCGTCAGCCGCGCCGTCGAATTCTGCCGCGCACGTTCCAGCAGGTCATAGAACTCCGGGTTCTCGAACTGCTCGAGATCGAGCGTCGCAGCGTGTTCCATGATTCGGGCACTCACGTGGTTCGTAAACAGATCGCCGAGTAGGCTCTCGACCAGTGTCGACGCCCGTGATATCGCCTGGTCCGTTATCACGATCGAAATCTCAATGGCGACGAGCGTCCACAAATGTCGCCAATCAGGCCCAAGCTGCCGTGCCTTTACGACTGCGTCGATGATGAGTTTCGCCACCCACATCGTCGCCAGTGGCGTCGCCGCTCTCGCGATGCGCAAGGTCATCATTGTCAGCGCTAGCGACCAACTCGTCTCCCAAATCAACCCAACAAATTTGGGAACATAGCGCAGCGCGGAAATCCGATCGCGAAGCTTGGGCGGCTGCTTGGCCGCGGTACCATTTCCGTTGTTTGCCACTGGCGTCAGTCAGCGGTCAGTGATGCGCCGCGGGTTCGGCAGACGTCGCGGCAGACGAGGCAAGCGGGGAGGGTGCCGAGATCGCGTGCGCCGCGGTCCGGGTCGAATGGTGTCGTGCCGAGCGGAAAACTGAGCACAGCGGTTCGAACGCCAGCGCAGCCGTGTAGACGGCGGCGATTAGGCCCGCGCTCGTGAGCACGGCCAGACGAAAACGCAGTGACATCGATGATCTCCTGCTTGTCACCGCAACGTAAGGTTCGCTGTTCGCGGCCGATACGAACCACTGGGCGAATCTGTGCCGTCCACCTTATGAGTGAAAACGGGGTTCGATCAACTTCCGGCATTTGCAGACGGTGTTCAGCCTCAATCGACTGGACGGTAGGCGCACATAAACCACGCTCATCTAGCGATCGCCTCTGTGGCTTCAGAAGCTTTAGGCCACGACGAGTATTTGAAAATCGACGAGGGTCTGTAGGTAATCCGACCCGACGCCTAGGACACCACCGGCAATGAGGCCGCCCAACGCTTCCTCAGTCGACCGCACTCCGTTGAATAACGGCAGTAGTTCAGCAAAATGACGTGGAACTACCAGTTGATCATCGGAGGAATATCCGGTGAGTCGCATCAACATATCACCATGCGGTCTCATGACACCGTTGAATCGCAGACGATTTGGCAACTCACGGCGCAGCAACTGCGCATGGGCGCTTTGAACGAGCGATGTCGCTAGGCCACTGTCGATGCCGCAGATCGCCAGTACCTCGGGCCACGATAGGCGCTCGACTGCATCGCTCGCGGTGATATAGAAGTGGCGCTCTCGACCGAACCAGTCACTTCCCCACAATGATCGTCTGTAATGTTCGCCGACATCCAGATCCATTTCCTCAGCGCTGATCTTAGCCTGTGCCTCCTTCTTCGTCTTTCGCCGATCCAAAAGTCTTTCGACAACGTCGAGTTCTATTCCTACTCTCGCCAGGCACCACTTCGACAACCCATGCTCAACGGAGGTGAGTAAGGCCAAAAGTCGCTTCCAAAATCGCTGGCCAGCCGCTCCGCGCATATACTTGCATTGAAACGTGCTACAAACGGCATTCCGCTGCTGATAGATCCCGCACTGCCCAGTGTCATTAATGTAGTGAGGGCACCGCATTCTCTTACTGCGACCGAATAATGTCGATCGGTTCTGGTTGTAGATCAGCCCATAGTCATCCGGGATCTCGATTCCGAGCGGCGTGACCCCGACGCCGGCATTGAGGCGCGCCTCGATCGTTGCCATGCTTTGCTCGAGCGCGCCATCTCTGAGAATCGAGCCGACCAAGAAGTTCGGCAGCGACGGATAGAAGGAGCAACACTTCACGTCCGGCTTGAAAACGCGCTCGTTGTACGTAGCACGCGACCGAGTGGAGGCACACATCGCACAATCCGAACAGGTGGCATGCTGTTCGGCTGGAATCGGGCTCGGCAGGATGTCTTTGAGCCAACGAGCGTAGAGTGGCGGGAGCTGTGCTTCAAGTTCCGGGGAATCGCCGAGCGAGCGGGGTGGCGCGCTAGTCTGAGCGGAATTTGCAGCGACAGTCATTCTTGACGACTCACTCAAGCGGCAGCGTTGCGGTGATTACCTGCCAGTTACAGCAACGTAAGGAGCGCTGGTGTTACCCGATACGAATCACCAGGCGAATCCCTGCCGTCTCACCACAAACACAAACGTGCGCCCAACTTGTGAGCGCGCGCCTTTCAATCAACCGTCAGTTGCCGTCAGAAATCGTCGTCGTACTCCGAATCGTCATCCCACCGTCGCGGCCGATTCGGATCGTCGTCATCCCACCCGAGCACGTCATGCGGCAACGGCGGCAGCTTCAACCGCGTCTCATTCGCCGCCCACGCCCGGCGAATAATCCGCTGCAACGTCTCGTACGCCGATACCATCTTCCACCCGTCCCGCGTCGGCACGATGATCGGATCCTCGTCGCGATGCGTCATCTTCGCCCGTAGCGTCCGGAACGTATTCCGGTACTCGGGATGCACGCTCGTCCACGTGGGATCGAAGTACGCCTCGAGCAGCGTATCGTGCGCAATGCTCTTGCCCGGGAGCATGAGGAGATGGAAGAAGACGTCGAGCTCCTTGTCAGTGAGCCGCGTCGTACGATCGCCACGCGTGACGTAGCGCGTGTGCAAGTTGACGGTGATGCCCTGGCTCTTCACGATCGGCTCACCCGGTGGTTCCGGCGTCGGCGCGCTTTTCATGAAGCGCAGCATCTGCTCGAGCAGTTGCTCGGAGTCGAACGGCTTCTGGATGCAGCTTAAGCCCAGCTCGACCTGGTCGATCGCGACCATCTCGATCGGGTAGCCGGTCATGAGAATCGTGGGGACCGTCGAGCCGTACTTGCGCGTCAACCGAAAGAGATCGAGGCCCTTGATGTCGGGGAGGAAGACATCGAGCAGGAAGAAACTCGGCGGCGGGATCGTGAGCATGTAGCGGAGCGCGCGTGGCGCATCCGGGGCGGCGCGGACGGTGAAGCCCGCGTCGCGGAGCGTGCGAGAGGCCATCGCGAGGACACCGCGATCATCCTCGCAGATCACTACTGTCCGGCCGGTCAGTTCGGCGAGTGTGGAAGTGGTCATCGATTTCTGCCGGGAAGAGAAAATCTCCTCCGGTAGGAACTACAGACAAATGAATCACTTTGCAAGGGCCAGCGGGCTGGACAATAAAAGAATTTGCTGGCGTCCTGTGACGATAACGGCTATATGACCTCTCAGGCGATACGTAATCATCACTGTTTACGCGTCTACAACCTTGGGTGAGGAGGGCCGTGCACTGTTGGATATGAGCCTCAACTGACCAAGTTTTCGCTTTTCCCAACAATCAGGGTGTTGTTATCCCTGAGTAAGAAGGGGAACGCAAAATGTGCCGGAAAAACAAGCTCGCCGACGCATTGCTGGGCATGATCCGTTTGCGGCTCGCCGGCGGGAGAGCGAGTGGGTCATCGCCGCCGGGAATAAACAGGTATAGGCCCTGCTTACTAAAGGGTACGTAAGGGCTGTTTAAGGCCAGCTGCCCAGCCAATGTCGCGACTCGGTTCGATCACAGATCCAATTCCACGCAACAGACGTATAACCGTGCAGCGTATAGTGTGTAGCCGCATAGGGTACGCATGCGGCAAAATCCACCACGTATGACACCACAGGCATCGCGGCAGCCTATGCAGCAGACTGTGGAACGGCCAGAGGCCCCGGCCCGCATCACGTTCGCCACCAACGTGCGGCGCGCGCGAATGCAACTCGGTATCTCTCAGGAGAAACTCGCCGAGCTCTCTGGGCTCCACCGCACGTTCGTCAGCTCCGTCGAGCGCGGCGAACGCAATATCTCGGTCGATAATATGGAACGCGTGGCTTCCGCTCTCCGCGTGAAGCTCGCGATCCTGCTCACGCCGCCGCTCGGCGACTGAGCAACGACCGATGGACCATCCGGCCGGCACAATGCTTCGTGCCGGTCCGGCGTGCCGAACGTGCGGTTAATACAGACGTCCATTTTCCGGAGCGTCGCGAGGCCCACGCCTACTCGTCGTCGCGACCGTGGCTAATGCCGCTCTCGTCGAGCCGTTAGTCGCACGACGCCTTTACATGCAAGCCAAACTGAGACGCTTCCCGGAAATGAGCGCCCCAGCCAAGCAACCCGCTGCCAACCTACGCATCGTCTTGCCGACGGTGACTTCTCGGTTAGTCCGACAACTCCTTTACATGCACGCTAAGCTGAGAGCCTAGTCGGAACTGAGCGTCAGCCAATCGACTGCCCGTTGCCAACACTACGCGTCTTCGCGCTGACGATGACCCCTCGTTGGCAACGGATCCAGCTCCTGCAGCGCTTTCCCGAACTCCCGCCAATCGATCCCGAGTCCGACCAGCAGCTGACGGATCTTCCGAAACCCTACGTTCCGCTCCGCACGCTCCACCGCGCCGACAAACCCGCGATCGAGATGCGCCTCATACGCGAAACCTTCCTGCGTATACCCGGCCGCTCGGCGAAACGTCCTGATCACCTCGGCCAGCGGTAACAACTCTTCATGGCGTTCCACGGCGGGAACATATCGACGTACCTATGCACCGATACAACGGTGAGAATACATCTTCGCGCACCGCGATGATGCATATTCGCAGACGGTGGATTGAGCACCGGTGAATTAATCTCGCTGGTACGCGCGGTCAAATACCACATCGCGCGAGACGACCACCAGAAACGACGTGCCGCGGCGCACCGTGATCACCGGCGCCAAACGCGCATCGCTCCGCAACGTCTCGAGACTCTGCTCCGTCATCTGCTGGCCCACCGAGCCCGCGATCACCTGTCCCGGCGTCGCGACACCATACGGGACGCTCGACGGCGCCTGACTCAGTTGCGCACCCGCACCGACAACCGACAACAAACCCGCGTCGAGATACGCGTGAGCTAAATGCGAGTTCACCGCGCCGCGCAAGCCCGACGTGCCGGCGAGATCCGCGGACTCGAGGTCCGGGAGCGGGAGTGCCCGGCCATCCGGGAAGATCACGCGCGTCCAGACCACCGACAGCGCATCTTCGCCCTGCGCGACTTTCGAATCGTAGCGGCCAACGAGTCGCGCGCCGCGCGGGATCAAGAGGCAGCGCATCGAGGGGGTGTCGTAGACATCGCGATCGACTTGCGCGAGGACGAGGCCTGGGAGCGTCGAGTGAATCTCCGTCACTAACGACGCGGAAATCATCGCGCCCGACAACAGCACATAGGGCGATGCGGCAACCGACGACGTCTGCAATGCGACGGTGTCGGCACGCGCAACCCGCACAGGGACGGTGAGCGCGCTGCGCCAGGCACGCGGCAGCACCTCGGCCTCGGCCGGAATTCCCGCGGGCCGAGCGAGGGGAAGTGCTCCGTGAGGGGCCTCCGATGTCTGCCACGACCGCGACGTTTGCGAGTCGATCCTCGACGAGATCGGATACGACGGACGCTGCGGTACCACTCGGCGCGACGCTAGCGTCGCCGCATCCGCATCACCCGCGGCGTCGCGCGCGCGAGGGTGCGTGCACGACATCATCCAGAACGCAAACCCGAACGTCACCAACGCCAACGCTCCCGCCAACAACAACGCCACGCGGTTCAACCGCGTCGGCTTGGGCGGCGGCGGGCGGAAATGCGTCATGGCGTTTGTCCCTCATGTGCGTTCACACGACGCTCGTTCACGATCTCGATCTGCCGACTCCCCGCCCGCAAGATCGCCCGCTCGAATATGCGATCCGTGACATACGTGTTGTTTGCGACGACATACGGCAGCAGCGCCGTCGTCTTGTCGTCTCGCTCCTGCACCAACACCGGCAGATCATCGCGCTTCGCCGACTCCGGCAATCGCACATAGACATGCGTGCCATCATCATAGACCGCGACCGGCGACCAGACGCTATGACGGTCGGCCGTCCACCGATACGTGAACGACAGCGACTCCGGATGGAACTGTGGCTGATTGAGTTGTTCTATGGAGGAAGCAACGACCGCACCCGGGTACGTGAACCGCACCCGCCGCGTATACATCACCGCGCGATGCGCCACACACACCGGCGACTCAAGCGCGAGATCGTACACCCGCCGATCCGTCGAAATCACGACGTTCGTCGCGATGTCACACGCCGTGGGCTTGACGATGAGGAGCGGCGTGTGCACACCCGTGATCGCCTGATCGACGAGCCACCGCTCGGTGTCGCCGAGCGCGGTCGCCAACACGCGCTCGCCCGCCTCGAGCTCGATCGAGCACGCGCGGAGCGGCGCGCACGTGACCGTGGGCTGCGAGTGGCCATACACGAACACAACGGCGTCACTTGTTTCCGGCGGGGGCGCCCACCCCCTGCGCAAACACCCGACCAGTCCAGCCCGCCACAATCATTAGATGTGCAACCAGCGGCGACATGCGCATCAGACCGGCGCCCCGACGCGCGTCCACGTGATCGACGTGATATAGACGCCAAGTGGGTTCCGCTCGATCGACTCCGTCGTCTCCGGCGGCGACAACCGGACCGCGACATACGCCTCCCACGGACGCGCCACCGGCGTCCCGCCATCCACCGGATACTCGGTCTCCGTCCACTGCACCCGCCACCCGCCCCCCGACGGCAACACCGCCGTCACCTCGGCCATCCTCGTCATCACCCTGGCCAACGCATGCGGGTTGTTCCGCGGATCCGTGAAGTACGCGTTCAAGAACGCCGCGCCGCCCTGATCCACGAACGCATACGCGCGCGCCATCACCTCGCCCTCGGCGACATCCGACGGCACAATCGTCCGGACATCACGCACGAACTCCGCGATCTGCGCGACAACGAGCCGCGTGTCCGCCCGTCGCAACGGCTCGACCGGACCGAATGCACGCGCCAGTCCGAGCTTGTCGACCTCGACGACATACGGCGTCACCCGCGCCGTCAACGACAATCGCACATACCCGATCGTCTCGATCACAAGCACCACGACGAGCCCGAACGCCATAAGCTGCCAGTTCCGCTTCCCCCGCGCGAGGTTCGCATACACACCCTCGAACTCGGCGCGCGCCTTGAGCCAGGTACTCATATCGGTGCTCATACGGCCTTGAGCGCCGCGGCCAGCGAGAAACTCTGCCGCCCCGCGATCCACGACGACCCGACCTCCGGCACCCGCGTCGCCAACATCGCGAAGAGGAGCGCACCCCCGACGACCTGGCCGAGCGGCGAGCCGGGACCGAACAACTGGTCCGCGCGAATGAGATCGATCCACCCGCGCGAGAGCTCACTGCCCAAACTCACCATGAGATACAACAGGAAGATCTTCACGCCGACATGCACGGCATAGCCTAAGAACCCCTCCGCAATCCCCGCCGTCCCCCGAAACGCCGCAAACCCCAAGAACACGACCCCGCCACTCAGCACGACATAGCTCTCGACGAGCACCATCACGAGCTGCGCGGCCACGGTCACGTACGCGAACAACACGAGACACGCCGAGAGCCCGGCGACGATCGCCATCGCGGGGTTCGAGAGCACGCCGACGACGTCGAGCGACGACAAGAGCTTGCCGGCGAGCGCGACGCCGATATCAATGACATCCGAGGGGTTCACCGTACCCGGCGCGCCGATCGCACGCTCGCCCGCGGCCGCGAACCCGGCCACGAACGGGGGCATCCAGAACGCGAACGACGTGATCAGCGACAACAACACCGCCAACACCGCGAACTTGAGAATGAACCGGGCGGCGACATCGTCGAGCGATCCGCGCCGGAACCCATACACGATCGCCGAGATCGCGACCTCGATCCCCGCCAACACCGCGAACGTGCGCTGCGCGACCGGCACGAGCCGCGCAAGCCAGACATGCGACGCGGCGGCATACGCGCTGCCGATGCCGTCCAGCACCTGACCGTCAGTGGGGATCGGCATACGACACCAGTGGCCGACGCGGCGCCGCCGTCGACGCCATCGCACTCCACAACGCCCGCGCACTCTCATCTGACTCGGCCTTTGCATTCACCTGGTGGGCGTAGTACAACGCCTGCGCACTCGTCTGCGCCGCGACCGCCTGTCGCAAGAGCGTGAGCTCCTGCGCGGTGTACACGTGCACGGTGTTCGCTAGCTCCAAGGACTCCTCATGCCCCCGTGCTCCGGAGACCTGGGTCTTGAACCGGTCCAGCTGAAGGGCACCCGGCGCCACGGTCGTCGACGACGTTTGCGCGGCATCCAGCACACCCTGCAACGCCGCCAACGTCGACTCTGACCGCCCGCGATCCTCGGCCGGGTAATCCCGCGTCGCCACCGCCCCTGGAAACACCGTCGAGAACCGGCGCTCGAGCGCGACTCCCGGCGACTGCGCCTGCGTGGCCGCCGACACGGTCGACGTGATGTCACGCCACTCCGGATGCGCGAGCTTCTGAAGCGCCCGCAGCTGATTATCGATCTGCGACTGCGCGAGCCGGATCTGCTCGACCGCCTTCGTCACATGCAACACATTCTCGGCGTAGTTCGACGCATCGAACACCGCGAACTGCGCGAGTATGAGACTAAGACACAGGTGCATCGGATCCTCCGATCCAAAGGTCTAACCAACGGTCACCATGCTCGCGCTCGAGTTCCGCGGCGCGCGAGCGCACTGAGTCACCAGAAGCGAGGAGAGAACGAGCGATGGGCCCAAGCGAGAGCTCGAACATCCGGCTCCCACGAGGCGACGTGAAGTAGTAGTCCCGCTTGGGCGCGGCACGCGCGATCGCTGCAATCTCACGCGCCGTGAGCCCGAGTCCCGCATAGATCGCGGCCGTGTCCGGCGACGCGGCATCCGCATTCGGGAGATAGATCCGCGTCGGACACGAGCCCCAAATGATCGGGACATCGCTCAGCTGCGTCACGCTGTGCGCCACGAGCACGACCGCGGCGTTTTGTTTTCGAAGCGTCAGCAACCATTGCTTGATCCGCGACGCGAACTCGGGACGCATGAGCGACGCCCAGACTTCCTCGATCACGATCAGCGTCGGACACCCATCGAGCCGGCGCTCCACCTGACGGAACAGCGCCAGTAGCGCTGGTACGAGCACACGGTCGTCCATCTCCAGCAACGAACGGAGCTCGAATACGGTGTAGTGAGAGCCGGTATCATTCTGCCCCGAAGCATCGTCGGCGACGCCGTCGAGTACACCGGCATACGAGCCACCCGCGAGATACGGCACCAGCGCCGCGGCTACCGCGCGGTCCTGGACTTGCCTCGCAAACTCCGCCAACGTCCGATGCGCCGGTTCGCAACCCCCTAACAACGCCAGTGCCCGCTCGATTCTTCGACGATCCGAAACGCCGCCGACTCCGACCAACGTCTCTACCCACTCGGCGCACCACGCACGCTCCACCGGATCGTCGACATACCGCAACGGCTGCAACGCCGCGCCAGCCGCACCGCCCGCGGTGAGATCGACATGCCGGCCGCCGAGCGCACGACACAAGAGCCAGGAGGAGTAGCCGACATCGAACAGGAAGACGCGCGCGCCGGGATAACGAAGGAACTGCGCCGACAACAACCCGACCAACGTCGACTTCCCCGCGCCAGTTTGCCCGATGATCATCGTGTGCCCGACGTCCGACACATGCACGTTCACCCGAAACGGCGTCGACCCGTCCGTCGCCGCCCATAAGAGCGGTGGGCTCTCCGGCGGATAATACGGACAGGGGTTGTGCGCGAGCCCGGGCCAGGTGCTCGTCACCGGCACGAGATCCGCCACCGCGGCCCCACTCACGATCGGCCGCCGGACGTTCGGCGCGCCATGCCCGGGCAACGTGCCCAGGAACGCATCGACCGCGTTCACCGACTCGATCCGCGCCCCAAACCCCGCATCCCCAAACGCCCGCACGATCGACCGGGCCACCGCGTCCGCCGCCGCGGGATCGTCTTCGATCACCACCGCGATCGCGTTGTACACACAGAACCGCGCCCGCCCGCTCGCGTTCTCCGACGCCGCTTGGGCGGCATCATGCGCCATCCGCGTGGCATCGTGGTCGAGCCACATCGACTCCCGCTCCGACTCACCCTTGGCCATCTCATGCACCCACTCGGCCGCCCCCTTTCGTTTCTGGAACCATCGGAGCTGATGCCGCCGAATGAGCCGCGCGGCCGTGGGCTGCGACAACGGGAGGATCCGATGCGACCAGCGATACGCCGCGCTCAAGTTCGCGATCGGCTCCAGAATCCCGGGCGATGACATCTCCGGCCACCCGATCACCGCCACACACCGAATCGACCGCCCGCCGATCATGGGCTCGAACCCGCCGACCAGCTCCTGCGTCGCGAGCGCGAGGTTCAAGTACGTGCCATCCGGCGGCGACCGCTTCGTCGTCGTCGAACCCGTGAGGCACGCGTGCAAGTGCGTCACGAGCGCGTCCGCGTCGAGCGGCTCGAGCACGAGACGCGATCCCAATCGATCCGACAACGCACGCAACGAGCGGCGATACGCGCCGAGCATCTGGTCCCAGTCCACCCGCCGCGCGCGCCGGCCGGAGAGCATCAACGACCGCAGTCGCGAGTCCGCCTCCGACGGCGGCAGCCAGGTGACACTCAACACATACGAGGTCTCGAACCGCTGGCCCGCGCTCGCGTACGCGGCCCGTCGCTCGTCATCGATCAGCGCCGCCGCTCTACACGGAAACTCCGACACGGGATACGGCGCGGCCGGCCGGCGCACGGCGTCCAAGTGCCAACACCAGTCGTCACCATACGCCAACAACGCCTCGTTCACCGTCCGTGACAACGCGGCTCGCTCGGCGTCCGTCGCGGCCGTGACATCCGGACCGCGATACGCGAACGCGGACAAGAGCGCGCCGTCCTTCTGGAGGATCACGCCGTCGTCGACCATGAACGCCCAATTGAGGAGATCGGCGACACCCTGGGGCGAGGAGCGATGCTCAGCGAGCATCGGCATGCGGTGGGTAGTAGTCGCGGTAGCGGAGCGACCGGAGGTAGACCGCGACGATCGCCGGATCATCGCCCGTGGCCCGGGCGACCAAGACGTGGATGACGCCGAGATAGAACGCGATCAGGGCGATCGTCATCACATGAATGCCAACGATGGTCACGAGACCGAGGCTGATAGCACCCTCGGTGATCGCTACCGCGGGCTCGACACCGGCGAACAACACCGGCCGATGCAGCGACGCATGAATGATCGCCATGATGGCCGCCCTCACAGCGTCGCGCCCGCGAACTGGAGCAACCCGACGATCTGCACCGCGCCGAACATGAGCGCGATGGCGAAGATCGCCTGGCCGATCCGGCGCGCGCCCTCTTCGTGCCGCGTGAACCCCCACACGACGCCGCCAATCACGAGCATGAGCCCGGCCATCACTCGCGCGGTCGGACCCGTGAGGTTCGCGAGCAGCACCGAGAAGGGAACGTTCCAGGGCATGTCCGTGCCGCCCGTGCCGGCGCGCGCCACGCTGGGCGCGAGCGACAGGCAGAGGACGACTACGCTAAGGCGAGCTCGCACTGGTGCTCCTCCGCGTCGCTCAAGATCTCGACGTTGAACCGGGACCCGTTCCACCCGCGCACGCGCGCCAACGTCTTCACGCCCCGCTCCACACCCATCACCACCACCCAATCGATAGCCTCGGCGATGAGCGCGGCCTGCGACGGCACGCGCGCGCGCTCCGCCAAGCGGTCGAGCCGCATGAGCGCGCCCTCGGGCGATCGCGCATGTATCGTCGCCACGCCGCCCGGATGACCCGTGGCCCACGCGTCGAGGAGATCGAGTGCGGCCTCATCGCGCACCTCGCCGACGACGATGCGGTCGGGACTCGCCCGGAGCGTGGCCTTCACCAGCTGTGCGAGCGTCCCACCGGCCGGCGTGCGCAGCGCGAGGTGATCCGCCGCGACGCACTGGAGCTCGGCCGTGTCCTCGAGAATGACGATGCGCTCTTTAGGCCACACCATCGACATCTCGTGAATCAACGCGTTGGCGAGTGTGGTCTTGCCGCAGTTCGTGGGGCCGCACACGAGCACGCTCTCGTGCGACCACACGGCGGCGCGGAGGTGCGTGCGATGCGCGGGCGAAAGCCGAGCCTGCCGCACATAGTCGTCGAGGCCGTACACGATCGCCGGTGGCTTCCGGATCGTGAACGCGGCCTCGCGCACGACCGGCGGCACGAACCCCTGGAGCCGCGCCCGACGAAAGAACTCGTCCGGCAGCGTCGTCTCCAAGAAGGGCGACTCGGGCCGCAGCAGCACACCGGCCCGCGCGGCCGCGGCGTTCAAGAACATCTCGACCTGGTCGCTCTCCATCCGGCACGGAAACTCCGTGCGCCCACCGGAACGCGTCTCGATGCGTACCTGATGGTCCTGCGGGTTGACGTACACCTCGGTGACGTCATCGTCCTTCAACGCGCCCGCTAGCACCGGTCCCAAGTGCCGGATCAGCGGTTCGGATTCGTCGATCACGGGGTTCTCCTGTTGATGGTCTCTACCATCTATGTGTCAGGTTCCCCCGTTTTTGATCAACGCGCCTCGAAACTTTCTCCCGCGTGAAGGAATCGATTGGCGCCGATCCGCACGGTCCCTTCCTCAACCGACACGCGCACGGTGGGCTCCCACGGGTTCGCACGCACCGTAAACACGGTCCCGACCGCCGTGACGATCACGTTGCCAGCGTGAACCTGGAATGGGTGCACCGCATCGGGTCGCACCATGAACCTGGCCTCGCCCTCGAGCTCGACCGATCGCGGCGGGCGGAAAAAGGACGCGCGATACCGCACCCGCGCGAGCGGCTCCAGCACCGCTCGCGAACCATCGGGCAGCCGCACGGTCGCCGGACCGACGTAGTGTTCGTCTACGTGCCCCGCGATCACAGGCGCAAAACTCAAGTACGTCCCGAGCCCAACGATGAGGAGCGCGGCCACGCCGACGATCCACTCCAATCGACGCAGCGTGCGTCGCATGGTGAGACGGGCTGAGAGATCCCGCCATCCCAGATCCACATCGAGCGGCTCTTCCGCCGGCAATACACTCTCAGCCAGCGCCAGCAATCGAGCCGCCCGCTCGCGCGCCGGATCTCCGGCGATCTCGCCCGCGAGCACCTCGAGATACTCGGCGTCTTCCCTTGGCAGCTCGCTCATCGCGACTCCAGAATTTTCGCGAGCGCGTCCGCCCACTCGGTCTTGGCGAGGCCGCGCGCGATCATGTGCAACGCCCGCGCATGGTGGCGGTTCACCGTCGTAATCGTGAGACCGAGCGCGGCGGCGATCCGGTGCCGCTCGAATCCATCCACGTGATAGAGGAGATAGACCTGGCGCATCCGCGTCGGCATGGCCGCAATGATCGCGTCGACCTGAGCCCCGAGCTCCTGGACAACCGGCCGGTGTGGACCGGAGTTGTCGACCGTGAGCTCCGCGAGCGGCGATCGACGGTCGACCGTTCGGCGTCGCTTCATCCCCAACTTGCGGGCACGATACCCGACCGACGAGTACAGGTAATGATCGAGCCCCCGGCGCACCGACCATCGCGTGCGCGTCCGCCAGAGACTCAAAAAGAAGTCCTGCACCAATTCCTTGGCGTCCTCGATCGCCAACCCGCCAATCCGGCGGGCGAATTTCACCAAAGACGGCCAATACGCCCGGTAGAGGTCCTCGAACGCCTCCCGGTTGCCCGCACGCACCGCCGCGATCAACGCCTCGTCTTCCCGTCGCATGTGACGTTTTTAAGACCCGGTCGTATCCCGCCAGATGACCTGTGTAGGCGAAGCTGGTGGGTCAGCGTCGGCTGGGCAAGATGGCGATGAGGCGGTTGATCATCCGAGGCGCGACCCCACTCATCCGCGTTCCGGCGCTGTGTTAGGCCTCCTCTCCCTCGTAATGGCGGCGTGCGCGGGACACGCGGCGCCATCCGCGAAGCGTGAACCGCCATCGCCAGTAACCGCCGCTCCGTACGTCCCGGCGCACAACATCGTCAGCATGAGCGCCGCGCAACGTCGCGCGAACATGCAGCGGATCCTCGACACATACCGCGCGCACAGCACCATCCCCGGCGCCGTCCTCGCGGCGCATTTCGCGGACGGGCTCACGATCTCGGTCGCCTCAGGGCTCGCCGATCGCGAGCACGGCACGCCGATGCCGGCCGACGCGCGCATGCTGGCGAGCGGCGCCGCCAAGACGTTCTTCGCGGCACTCGCCGTGGAGCTGGCCGGCGAAGGCCGCCTCAACCTCGACACGCCGATCACCGCGTATCTGCGCGGCGCGCCGTGGTTGCACCGGCTGCCGAACGCGGACAAAGTCACGCCGCGCATGTTGATGCTGCAGACGAGCGGCTACGGCTCATTCACGCAAGCCTTCTACGATGACCTCGGCAAGGACCCGCTCCGCCCGCGCGAGCATCTCGAGATCTTGAAGTCGCTGTTCGACACGCCACCCAAGTACGAACCGGGCGAGCACTTCGAGCCGAGTGATCTCAACTACGACCTGCTCGCGGTCGTCGAGGAAGCGGTCGCGCACGAGAGTCCGTACACGGAGATCGACCGGAGATTCGTGCAACGACTCGCGCTGCACGCCACCGCGCCGGTGCACGGCCCGCGCGTCGTCGGCCTCGTGCCGGGATACTTGGGCGTCGAGAGTCCGGTCGGCAACGTGCTCACGACTGACGGCACACTCGTTGTGAACCCCGCCTACGAATGGGCGGGCGGCGGTTATGTGTCGACGGCCGCGGACCTCGCGCGGTGGATCGCCGCGTACTGCCGTGGTGAAATCCTGACCCCGAAACAGTGGGCCGATGTCGCGCACGGCGTCGATGCGCCCGGTGGCCAGTGGGGCGGGGGACTGTGGATCGAGCACACGCCACTCGGACCCTCGTATCGTGCCCAGGGTATGTTCCCCGGGTATCGCACCGAAGTCCGTTGGTATCGCGATCTGGATTTGAGTGTAGCGATTCAGGTCAACATAAGCGATACCGAGGCGCTGCCTGTCGTCCTCGACGACGTGGCGAGAACGTTATCAGCCGCGCCAGGTGGCGGACCCGCCGCGAGTAATTAACGGCTGAGGTTGGTCAAGACTTGTCCAAGCAGGATAACCACACCACATATTGCATGGTGGAGTGGAACTCGGGTGCCGACGTTGATTGGACATACAACGTCCAGACCGGCACGGTGAAAATGAGCGATGGCCTCGAGACCGCGTTCGGCTGGTCTCCGGCCACCGTAAAACCTCGGCGGTGGTGGATCGACCGGCTACACCCCGAGGACCGCGAGCGCGTCGTGGTCAAGACTGACGACATGCTGCGTGGCGCCGAAAAGGCGTGCGGTCTCAGTTATCGCTTCCGACATAAGAGCGGCATGTACGTGCGCGTCCTCGATCGGTGGTCGGTCGAGCGCGATGGCGATGGACGCGCGACGCGGGTCACCGGGAGGATGGTGAACCTGTCGATGCGCGGCGCCGCGCAGGCCGAGGCGCGACTGCGGCTCGCGCTCGCCGCCGGTAAGGTCGGGACGTGGGACTGGGACCTCGTGACCAACGAGTGGAGTCTGGACGGCCGCGGCCGGACCATCATCGGACTCGCGGAGCCCTCGACCGAAGGCTTCCTCCAGGTTGTGCATCCGGACGACCGCGAGCAGGTGGCCGCGCATCTCGAGGAGATCCGGTCGGAAGCCGTCACGGACTACGAGGACTCTTTCCGCATCAACCGCCAACCCGACGGCCAGCGTTGGGTGCTCGTCAACGGCAAGGTCCTGAATGACGGGACCGA